>SL_3KL_010_SEDDRAFT_10000077_pt1 | contig 58870 bp, 53 predicted proteins | sample SodLakKL_010_SED_2_FD_10381 | JGI IMG/M metagenome (IMG submission 10381)
ATTTGATGCATAGTATTCAGCAATATGACGCCTTAGTCTTACTGCGAGACCTTTTCTTCTTTCAGCTGGTATAATAAAACTATAATCAACCAAGATTATTCTCTTATTCAGATCTCCTTTTCGAAAATAGTGCAGTTGGTAACCCAACAATTCTCCTTTACAGTTTAAAACCACCCCACAGAGTGATTCTCCCCTGAGTTTTAAAAGAATCTTGTTCCGTAATCCAAGTTTATTACCTCTTCCCATTTGCTGGTTTAACCTGTCCAGCCTTTCCACCATGTCTGGCTTTAAGCCGCTAAAAGTGTAGTTACCTTCAGTGACTGTTGGAATTTTACCCATGCCTCTGGTAGCCCAAACATTACGGATTAGATAGGTTAAGCCATTTACACGGCTTCTAAAAAAGACACTTTTTAACATTTATATCAGGGTCTCACTTTCAAAAGCTAATCTGTAAACACTTAAAAGTATATTTTAAATTCTTAGCAAGTGCAACGTATACAATATAAAACTAAAACATTCAATGAAAACGCATCTAACAGGGCTGGTATAAAAATTGCAAATATAATGTTACAGAAAGTTAATATTTTTTTTGCTGGGGGGATAAGAATGTCCGGTTACCTGGCCAAGATGGAAGAACAGGGTTTTGAAGAGTTGGTTTTGGCCCATGATGCCCAAACAGGTTTGAAAGCGGCGATTGCCATTCACAGTACAGTGCGTGGTCCGGCACTGGGTGGGACACGGATGTGGACCTATCCGACAGAGGAAGCTGCCATTGAAGATGTCTTATTCCTGGCCCGGGGAATGACTTACAAGGCTGCTGCTGCTGAACTGCCGCTGGGCGGGGGAAAGGGAGTGATCATTGGCGATCCAAACCAGGATAAATGTGAGGAACTGTTCAGATGCTACGCCCGGTTTGTTGACAGGTTAGATGGACGGTTTATTACCGCGGCAGACATGGGAATAGATGAAGACGATCTTGATTGCATGTGCAAGGAATCATGCCATATACTGGGCGGTTCATCTCTTGGCAGCCCTTCGCCCTTTACAGCCTACGGCGTCTGGAAAGGAATAAAGGCCTGCGCTGAAGAAACTTTTGGCTCCTCCGACCTGAAAGACAGGGTTGTGGCAGTGCAGGGTGTCGGCAGTGTGGGTTTTTCATTATGTGAGTACCTGGCACAAGATGGGGCCCGCCTGGTTGTCTGTGATTTGGATGAAAAAAGAGTCAAGCAGGCTGTTGATTTATTGAATGCAGAAGCAGTGGATCCGGAACATATATTTGACCAGAATTGCGATATATTTTCACCGTGCGGTGGAGGCGGGGTAGTTAGCGAAGAAACACTACCCAGGCTTAAGTGCAGTATAATTGCCGGCGCTGCAAACAATATTATCAAAGAAAGCCACCTGGAAACAGCTTTGAAAGAAAGTAATATCCCTATGCTCCCGATTATATTATTAATGCCGGTGGTCTTATATTTGTAGAGTTAAACCGGCAGGGAGTTACAGATCCCGGGCAAATTAAGAAAGAGATTGACCGGCTCGAGGACCGGCTGAAAGAGATTTTCCGGCGGGCCCGCGAACAGGATATTTTACCGGCAGAAATGGCCGACATATTTGCTGAAGAAAAGCTGAAAATAAAAGCATGATCTATTGAGATTAAGCGATGTCAGATCTTATGCCGGTCAACCATGCAATATTTTGCAGGCATAAAATTTCAAATTGAAATATTATGCATGGTCTGCAGGGCAAGCTCTTATTTTTGATTCGTTAAACTAATCATTGTTAAAGAACAAAATTTTGTGGAAGGCTCATGATGAAAAGTTCATAAAGTTTTGTGGTCGAAGTTTTGTGGAAGATTTATGGTGGAAGAATTAAATTTTACTTCGTCTGACCGGACCAGTTTATAAACGGTTTTTGCCTTTCAAAGTATGGTGTTTGTTTTTTGGGCCTGGTCATACACCTTTAATGCTAATAATGCAGGGAGAGGATTAAGCTTATGGAAAATATGGTTGAGTTCAGACTGCATGGACGCGGCGGCCAGGGGATTGTGATGGCGGCATCAATATTTGCAGAAGCTGTATTTCTGGAAGGGCGTTTTGCCCGGGCATTTTCGCTGTTTGGCGCAGAAAGACGCGGCGCTCCTGTAACCGCTTTTATCCGCACCGGTGAGGAACGTTTAATGCCGCGCAGTCGTATTTATCAGCCGGATTTTGTTGTTGTTTTCGATCCAACATTAAGCGGCTCAACTCTTCTGGCCGGGTTAAAGAAAAATGGGACGCTGCTGGTAAACTCCGCGGGAAAAGGGTTGGATAAACTGACTGAAGGGGTTGAAGCGGAAAACCAGCCAAAAATATTTATTGTTGATGCCACGGCAATAGCCAGAAAACACGGGCTGACTGTGGGCGGTTTTCCGGTTGTCAATACGGTAATGCTCGGGGCAATGGCCCGAATCAGTGGTCTTGCTTCCCTTGATAACCTGGCCGGGTCGATTAAGAAAAGAATATCGGCCAGTATTGAGGCTAATATTAATGCCGTTACTGAAGGATTAGAAAGTGTAAAGGAGGTAGGGCACCTTGTCAACCAGATCGGACCAGAATAATTATAAATATGCCTGCGGGACCGAGGCCAGTACCCTTAACAAAACCGGTGAGTGGCGATTTATGGCTGCCCCGGAACGGGTAAAAAGGCTTTCACCCTGCCGCCAAGATTGTTTGCTCGATTCAGACATACCTGAATGGCTGGAAAAAGTTAAAGAAGAACGATGGGATGAAGCATGGCAGGATATCAGTCGTTATAACCCCTTTCCGGCCCTGACCGGTTATGTCTGTTTTTCGCCCTGTACTGAAAACTGCAACCGGGGCCGCCTGGATCAGGAGATAGATATCCAGTCAGTTGAAAAGGCAATCGGTGAATGGCGTCTTGAAAATTACCAGCCTTCATCGAAACCAAGGGAGGTAAAAGATAAGGTTGCAGTAATTGGTTCCGGTCCGGCCGGTTTAAGCTGCGCCTACTACCTTTCTGCAAACNGCTACAGGGTAACGGTATTTGAAAGCGCACCGCTGATCGGAGGCATGCTGGCCCTGGGTATTCCTGAATACCGTCTTCCGCGCACTGTTTTAAAAAAGGAGTTAAAAGTACTGGAAGAAGAAGGAATTAATTTTGTTACCGGTCAGGCCCTCGGTAAAGATTTTGATCTGGGTGATCTTGATCAAGAGTTCAGCAGTATTTTTATGGCGACCGGGGCATGGCTTTCCCGCAAAGAAAAAATACCGGGACACGATGCAAAAGGAGTCCTTTACGCCCTGGACTTTTTAAGTATGATTAATACCGGCCAGCAGCCTGAAATTAAGGACACGGTGGTGGTTATAGGTGGTGGCAATGCCGCCGTTGACAGTGCCCGTTCTGCTTTGCGTATGAACGGGGTAAACAGCGTCAGTTTAATTTATCGCCGGAGTAGAGCTGAAATGCCGGCAGACCCCGGTGAGGTCGAGGCTGCTGAAAGTGAAGGAGTTGAACTTATTTTTAATGCACTGCCGAGAGAAATCGAGACAGAAGGCGATTCGATAGAGGCAGTTTTGCTTGATTACAGTAAAACAAACCGGGAGGGCCTGGTAGTCGATCAAAGTCGTTCTTTCAAAAAGGCCTGCGGCACAGTGGTTATGGCTCTCGGGCAGGAGGCTGATTATTCGGTTTTCAACAAACTGGACAGGGAGATTGAGCTCTTTGCCGGTGGAGATCTAATCAGCGGTCCGGCCACCGTGGCTGAAGCGATTAGAGCAGGTCGTATCGCAGCCTTTAGTATTATGGCCAGGCTTGAGAATACAGCTGAACCGGAATTAAGCCTGGCATCAGAGCAGCAGGTATCATTTGAGGAGCTCAATCTTGATGCAAGAATTAACCTGCAGCTGCAGCACAGACTGGCAGAACCGGTCGGGGAAGCCGGCCGCTGTTTGGGATGCGGAACATGCAATTCATGCGGTATATGCTACCTGTTTTGCCCTGACATGGCTGTTGATTGGATTAACAACCGTTACGAATTAAATCTTGATTACTGCAAAGGCTGCGGCATTTGTGTTAAAGAGTGTCCGGCCCGGGTACTTTTTATGGAAGGAGGTTGATTTAAGATGCCATTTGAATTGATCAGTGGAAGCCAGGCTGCAGCCATAGCTGTTCAACGGGTTGGTGTTGACATGGTATCGGCCTACCCGATTACACCACAAACGGCAATCGTTGAAACCCTGGCCAATTTTGAGGCCAATGGTCAGCTTGGTGGTGAATTTGTCAGTGTAGAATCTGAATATTCCGCTTTAGCTTATTGCAACGGTGCCGCAGCAGCAGGAGCCAGGGTTTTTACAGCTACCTCTTCACACGGTCTGGCCTATATGCATGAGATGATTCACTGGTGCAGTGGAGCTCGATTGCCTATTGTTATGGTCAATGTAAATAGATCTGTCGGTCCCCCCTGGTGCCTCGACCCTGACCAGGGTGATAGTTTGAGCCAGCGTGACACCGGGTGGATGCAGATTTATTGTTCGAATGCCCAGGAGGTATTTGATACGGTTGTCCAGGCTTTTATGTTAAGCGAAGAACTGCTTTTGCCATCGCTGATAGTTTTTGACGGCTTCTATATATCCCACACCTATGAGCCTGTTGATGTTCCGGAAAAAGAATTAGTGCAGCAGTTTATCGGGCCTTCAAAATGTCCGGCCCAGGTAAACCCCGGTTTTCAGGCCAATGTGCATGGACTCTCACCCGGTGAAGTGCAGACCAGGCTGGTTAAAAGAAAGCACGAGGATATGCTAAAAGCACCGGCTGTTTTTGAAAAGATAAATCAGCGTTATGAAGAGATTTTTGGCCGGAGCTATAAAACTATCAGGGCCATTATTCCAGACGGGGCAAAAACGGCAATTTTGACTGCAGGAAGTACTGCAGAAACGGTAGAATGGTTTATACCGGAACTAAGCGGTGCCGGATTAATTCAACTGAGAATGTTTCGGCCATTTCCATCTGAAGCACTTTGTAATATTATCCGGGAACATAAACTGGAAAGAATTGTGGTCATCGATCGAAATTGTTCCACAGGTGCAGGCGGTATATTTGCCCAGGAGGTAAAAGCAGCAATATATGGAATATCCAGCCCGCCGATTGTTCAGAACCTGGTTTTAGCCGGAGGAATAGACCTTACTAAAGAGATGCTGGATAAGATAGTTGAGGCTTACCCACAGGAAAGAATATTTGATCAACAATGGGGGGTGGAATTGTGATGAGGATTGAAGAATACAACCGGGAAACAGAAATACTTTATTCAGGACATAATGCCTGTCCGGGATGTGGTGGAGCTCTGACGGTTCGTTATCTCAGCCGGGCCCTGGGTCCGAACCTGGCAATGGCCATTACGGCTTCCTGCTGGAGTATTATTGTAGGAGTGCCACCCCTTACTGCTTTGAAATGCCCGGTTATCCACTGCCCTTTTCCCAGTGCCGGTTCAGTGGGTGGCGGCTTAAAGCGCGGACTAAATGCCAGGGGGCACCACGACACAACAGTAGTTGTCCTGGCCGGGGACGGCGGTACTTTTGATATTGGGCTGCAGGCCTTATCAGGAGCCGCCCAGCGCAACGAAGACTACATTTTTATCTGTTACGACAATGAAGCCTACATGAATACGGGGATGCAGACCAGTTCGGCCACTCCGTTCGGTGCCCGGACCACCACCGCCCCCTATCCATTGTTTAGACAGGGGCAGAAGAAGGATATTATGCAAATTATGGCGGCCCATAGCATCCCTTATGCTGCCACTGCTACCGTCGCTTTTCCCGAAGACATGGAGAAAAAGCTGCAAAAAGCTAAAGAAATAAAAGGTTTTCGCTTTATGCATGTGCTTTCACCCTGTCCACCGGGCTGGGGAACTGAATCTTCGGATACTATTAATTTATCCCGACTGGCTGTCTACTCCAATTCTTTTCCACTTTACGAAATCACAGGTGGCGTGAAGTGGGAAATGACCTTTTTACCGGAAAAGAAAAAAACTCCTTTAAAAGAGTATCTGAGCCTGCAGCGGCGTTTCAGGCAGGTTGATGATAAAATAATCGATTCACTGCAGGATGAAGTTGACCATGATTGGGACAAGTTGATGAAAAGGGTGCAAAACCCACAAGATTAATAATTAATTTTAGAATTACAATAAATGTTATAATCAGCGGCAGGAATTTTCACCCGTGAACAGAAAACAATTAAAGAGTATTACCGCTCTCTTAGGAAATATCAACTGGGAGGTGCCAAGCCTTGCGCGACCTTGCCGCTTCAACCGTTACTGAAACAGTGGCCGAAATGTGCAAAGAAGCAAATATTTATCTCGGGGATGATGTTTCCGGTGCTTTAAGGCGTTCACTGGAAGAAGAAGAATCGCCGACCGGTCAAGAAGTACTCAAACAATTGATCGCTAACTTAGAAATTGCCGCCGAAGAGCAAATCCCGATCTGCCAGGATACGGGATTTGCTGTTTTTTTTGTAGAGGTAGGTCAGGAAGTACATCTGACCGGTGGTGGTCTGACTGAAGCAATAAATGCCGGAGTTAAAAAAGGCTACACAGAAGGCTACCTGCGAAAATCGATAGTCGATGATCCGCTCTATGATCGTAAAAATACAGGTGACAACACTCCGGCAGTTATTTATACCGATATTGTCCCCGGCGACAAGCTTAAAATATCTTTTGCACCCAAGGGTGGGGGAAGCGAAAATATGAGCGCTGTCAAAATGCTCAAACCAGCTGACGGGGAAGAAGGTTTAATCGATTTTGTAGTTAATCATGTCAAGTTGGCCGGGCCCAATCCCTGCCCGCCGATCGTAGTCGGGGTTGGTATCGGGGGAACATTTGACCGGGTGGCTGTTTTAGCCAAGAAGGCCCTTTTCCGTCCGGTAGGACAGCCGCATTCGGATATTAAGTTTGCTGATCTGGAAAAAAGGATTTTGAAGAAAATAAATGATCTCGGGGTCGGACCACAGGGTTTTGGAGGGCGCATATTTGCATTGGCCGTGCATATTGAAACTTTTCCTTCCCATATAGCCAGTTTAGCGGCAGCGGTTAATATTAACTGCCATGCCTCCAGGCATGTGGAACGAATTATATAAGCCTGGTATTGCATTATATAAGCCTGGTATTGATAATGCAGCTAACCGGCAGATTAACCGGTGAAAGGGGTCGTTTAAAGTTGGAAGCAAAACGAATCGAAGCTCCCCTGCATGATGACGATATACTATCTTTAAAAGCGGGTGACAATGTTTTAATCAGCGGGGTTATCTATACCGCCAGGGATGCGGCTCATAAAAAATTTATTGAATTAATCGACAAAAAAGCGGAACTGCCTCTTGATTTAAAGGGTCAGATTATTTATTATGTCGGTCCGACCCCGGCCAGACCGGGACAGGTTATCGGTTCGGCCGGTCCTACAACCAGCGGTAGAATGGATGCCTACACTCCCCGCATGCTGGAAAATGGAATGAAGGCCTGTATCGGCAAGGGTCTGCGCAGCAGTGAAGTTAAAGAGGCTTTGCAGGAACACAAAGGTATTTACCTGGCGGCAGTCGGCGGGGCAGGAGCGCTTTTGTCGAAAAAAATTAAAAAATGTGAAGTTGTTGCCTATCCGGAACTGGGTCCAGAAGCTGTTCACCGCCTGGAAGTGGAAGATTTCCCGGCGACAGTTATTAATGATGCCTACGGAAATGACCTGTATGCTGAAGGGGCAAAAGCCTATGCCCGTTAAAACAGCTGCCTATATCAATCGAAAGCAGGGAAGTGATTATGAGCATGGATAAAGAAGAGTTACTGGCCAAAGCTAAAAAGCCGGCTGAAGATGCGATGAGGCTTCATCCTTTCTACAGGGGTAAAATTGAAGTCAGTTTAAAGGCCTGTGTCCGTAATATCGATGATTTTGCAATCTGGTATACTCCGGGCGTAGCAGAACCATGCAAGGCTATTGCCGAAAATAAAGAAGATGTCTATAAATATACCAATAAAGCGAATTTTTGTGCCGTTGTTTCCGATGGAACCAGGGTTTTAGGGCTGGGTGACATCGGCGCAGAAGCAAGTATGCCGGTAATGGAGGGTAAAGCGCTGCTTTTTAAATACCTGGGCGGAGTCGATGCCTTTCCAATCTGTGTTGACACCAGGGATGCCGATGAACTGATCAATTTTGTCAAGATGCTCCAGCCCACTTTTGGCGGCATTAACTTAGAAGATATTGCCAGTCCGAAATGTTTTTATATCCTGGACCGGCTTAAAGAAGAGTGTCATATACCGGTCTGGCATGATGATCAGCAGGGCACTGCCCTGGTTACCCTGGCCGGGTTGATTAACGCCCTGAAGATTGTCAATAAAAAAATAGACCAGTCGAAAATTGTTCTTATTGGAGCGGGCGCGGCCAACATCTGTACTATCAGGCTGTTGATCGCCGCCGGCGCTGATACAGACAAGATAATTATGGTTGACAGCAAAGGGACCCTGCATAAAGGGCGCTCTGATTTAAAAGAAAAACATCCGGTAAAATGGGAGCTGGCAAAGAGCACGAACAGTGAGGGAATTGTCGGCGGGGCCGCAGAGGCTTTGAAGGGTGCAGATGTTTTGATCGGTCTTTCCAAACCCGGTCCGGATACTATCAAAAAAGAATGGATAAAAAGCATGGCTGACGATTCGATTGTTTTTGCCTGCGCCAATCCGATTCCCGAGATCTGGCCCTGGGAGGCCCGTGAAGCCGGAGCAAAAATTGTTTCTACCGGTCGCTCCGATTTTCCAAACCAGGTAAATAATTCTCTCGGTTTTCCGGCAATTTTCCGGGGGGTTTTAGATGTCCAGGCCAGCGGGATTTCTGATACGATGTGTATAGCTGCTGCACAAGAACTGGCCGCCTGCGCCCCCGGAGGTGGATGGGATCCGGAAAATATTTTACCGACCATGGATATGTGGGAAGTGTTTCCCAGGGTAGCTACCGCTACAGCAATGAAGGCGATCGAAGAAGGGTTGGCCCGGGTGAGCCTGAGCCGGGAAGAATGTTATAAAAAAGCGGAAGAGCTGATCAAAAGGGCCCAGGATCAGACAAAAACATCGATGGAACAGGGTTTTATTGCCGAACCGCCTGCCGGGTAAAAACCGGGTTCACAACAGGTTGACACCGGTTTGACAAGGAGGAAACAGATGAGCGAAGCAGGCAAAGAATCAATAAAAATGGTTGACATTTATATAATGGGCAAACATTATGCCGTGCCGGAAACATTGACCATTATGGATGCCATGGAATATGCGGGGTACCGCCTGACCCGTGGGTGCGGCTGCCGGGCCGGCTTTTGTGGAGCATGTGCCACGGTTTACCGCCTGGCCGGTGACTATGAATTAAAAGTTGGCCTGGCCTGCCAGACCAGGGTTGAAGAAGGAATGTACCTGGCTCAATTACCGTTTTTCCCGGGGCGCAAAGCGGATTTCGACCTGGAGGAGATCAAACCTTCAGTGGCTGATTTTGCCCGGCTTTACCCGGAGGTTTTCCGCTGCCTGGGCTGCAACTCATGCAGTAAAGTTTGTCCGCAGGATATCGATGTGATGCAGTATATCGCTTATATCCAGCGTGGTGATTTTGCAAAAGCGGCAGATCTTTCTTTTGACTGCCTGATGTGCGGATTGTGTGTTTCACGCTGTCCGGTCAATATCGTTCATTATAATGCCGCTTTAACTGCCCGACGTCTCTACAGCCGCTACATTGCTAAACCGGATCCGTTCCTGGAGCAAAGAACCAGGGCTATTGAAGAAGGGACAATGGACGCCGAAATTGATCAGCTGGTTGCAGCAGATAAAGAGAAACTGCAGGAATTATACAATAACCGGGAAATTGAAAAGTAGCTCTTGAGGGGAGAAGCATTCAATTTGGTTTATACACCGCAGTTAAGAGAGTTAATGAAGAAAGTAGAAGAGAGCAGGTCCTCCCGGGTCGGCGTGGTTTACCCGCGGATGTCTCCGGAGGAACGGCGAGAGGTATTACAAAAATTTCATCCTGATTATATTGAAGACGGTTTCCGAAATATTGAGGTAGGAATAGACAAGGGCGTTCGCATGCCAACAGAAATGGCTGATATATTTGAGTCTTACAGCCGTCTTAAACTAAATGAAATTGATCTGGCGGCAGAACCGGATTATGATGTAGATGTGCTGATAATCGGGGGTGGCGGAGCAGGGGCTTCGGCAGCTCTGGAAGCACATAAGGCCGGAGCTGATGTGCTGGTCACAACAAAACTGCGCTTCGGCGATGCCAATACCATGATGGCCCAGGGAGGAATCCAGGCTGCCGATAAAGAAAACGATACGCCTGCTATCCATTATCTTGACGTAATCGGTGGCGGCCGACTGGAAAATGTACCTGAACTGGCCAGGGCCCTGGTAATGGATGCGCCACTGGTGATCAAGTGGCTGGAAGATATGGGTGCCATGTTCGATAAAAAGGAAGACGGCACGATGATCACCGGCCATGGAGGCGGCACTTCGCGTAAACGCATGCATACAGCTCGCGATTATACCGGTGCAGAAATAATGCGCACCCTGCGTGACGAAGTTTATAACAAAAAAATTAATGTAGTTGAATTCAGCCCGGCAGTCGAGTTAATTGTCGATCAAAAGGGCCGGGCAGCCGGGGCGGTTCTTTATAACCTGGAAACGGGACAATATCTTTTTGCCCGGGCTAAAACAGTGATCATAGCCACGGGGGGATCAGGGAGACTGCACTATCGCGGATTTCCCACCAGTAATCACTACGGGGCTACTGCTGATGGACTGATTATTGGATACCGGGCCGGCGCTAAAACCATTTATGCTGATTCAATTCAGTACCACCCGACCGGCGGGGCTTATCCTCCCCAGCTGCTGGGTTTGCTGGTAACCGAAAAAACCCGCGGGTTAGGAGCGACCCCTCTTAATATTAATGGTGAACAGTTTGTTTATCACTTAGAAACCAGGGATGTAGAGTCATCGGCAATTATTCGTGAGTGCGAAGAGCGCGGGCTTGGGGTGCCCTTACCGACCGGTATTACTGCAGTCTGGCTTGATTCTCCGCTTATTGAACTGATCCACGGAGAGGGGACCATTGAACGTCAGCTTCCGGCTATGCTGCGTCAGTTTCAACGTTTTGATGTTGATATTCGGACCGAACCAATGCTTATTTACCCGACCCTGCATTACCAAAACGGCGGTTTGCTCATTGATGACAGTGCCCGCAGCAGTGTGGAAAACCTTTTCGTGGCCGGGGAAACAGCGGGTGGAATACATGGCACCAACCGGCTGATGGGCAATTCACTGCTTGATATTATAGTTTTTGGCCGTAGAGCCGGAAGAAATGCAGCTGAACAGAGTAAGGACATGAATGTTCCGGAGGGACTTAATCTTGATCACATCGAATCATACCACCGGGAATTGGAACAATCAGGGGTACCAGCAGATCGGGTTGGTCCAATGCTTCTGCCCCATTATACCCACCGGTGATTTTAAGAATATGGATGAACATGGCCGCTTCCAACCGGCGTTCTCGTTAAAATAGCTCCTTTAATTGTCTCCCAGCTGACATAAACACCTAAAAGGCAATCAGGCTCCGATCAGGCTTAAGAGGCAACATTTTACTTTACCGGGTTGCGCTGGCGATCTATAATATTGTATGCTCACATGTGAAATCAAAGAAAATGATAAAGAGCGTATTACCAAGATTTTAATTAAACTGGCCGAAAACTATCCGGAGGCTAAAACGGGCCTGGTTTATAAAGATAATTTCCAACTATTTGTGGCAACAGTTCTTTCTGCACAAACCACCGATTTGCAGGTTAATAAAATAACCGGTAAATTGTTTGCTGCAGTACCTGACATCTATACATTGTCCCGGATGAAAGCATCCGAGCTGGAACCATATATCAGAAACTGCGGCCTCTATCACCAAAAAAGCAGGTCGCTGGTGCAGGCGGCCCGAATTATTGTTAACGATTATGACGGTTCTATTCCCGACACACTCGAAGAGTTAATCAAACTGCCGGGAGTGGGTCGAAAAACTGCCAATATCATTATTAGCAGTGTTTATGGCAAGCCGGCCATAGCTGTGGATACTCATGTTTTTCGGGTATCTAAAAGACTGAATCTTGCTGATGGAAAAAATGTTGATGTGGTTGAAAAACAGCTAAAAAAAGTAGTCCCGGTAGAAGAATGGGTTAATACGCATCACAGGCTTATTGCTCACGGACGGAAAATTTGCTTTGCCCGAAATCCGTTGTGCAGTGATTGCTTTTTGAAATGCCTCTGCATATATTCCAGTGAAAGGAGCTAAAATTGATGGCTATAAAAAAACTGAGCAGTAAAGAACTCAGACTGATTTGTGAAATGGAGGATATAGGTTTTGAAACAACTGCTGATGTCCCTCCACTTGAAGGAATGATCGGACAGGAAAGGGCGGTTAAAGCTACCGAGTTTGGTTTACGGATTAAACGCGCCGGCTACAATATATTCATGACCGGACTGACCGGAACCGGAAAATCCAGCTATGCCCAGTCGATCGTGCAAAAAATATCGGCTGATGAACCTGTTCCCGATGACTGGGTGTACGTTTATAATTTTGAACATCCTGAAGAACCGATTACCTTTAATCTTCCTGCCGGCAAAGGCGCAGAATTTAGACATAAGGTAGCAGAACTCCTGGAAGATATAAAGCAAAATATTCCCAAGGCATTTGATGGTGAAGACTATGAACGACAAAAATCAGTCCATGTCAAAGATTTTCAGGAAGCCAGAGCAGCACTTTTAGATGAATTAAACAAAGCAGCACAGGAAAAGGGTTTTGCTTTAAAAAGAACCAGTTCAGGCTTTGTTACTATCCCCCTGCAGGATGGAGAACAGATTGGCGAAGATGAATATGCCAAACTGGATCAGGAAAAAAAAGACGAACTGGAAAAAAAATCAACCGAAGTCCAGATCAAGGCCATGGAAATAATGCGCAAGGTGCAAAAACTGGAAAAAGAACTGAAAGAAAAACTGAAAGAGCTGGACCAGGAAGTCGGACTATCGGCCATCGGACATCTTTTCAGCGAATTGATGGAAGAATACGACCAGTATCCCGAGGTTAAAAAATACTTACAATCCTTTCAGGAAGATATTTTATCCAACCTTTCCGATTTCAGGAGTGATGAGGAAGACCAGCAGAACCCGATGTTTTGGCTGCAGCAGCAGGGTCAGGATCGCTCCGATCGCCGCTATACAGTTAATCTGCTGGTGGATAATCGTGATACTGAAGGCGCGCCAATGGTTTATGAAACCAACCCTTCCTACTATAATCTGCTCGGAAGGGTTGAATATGAAAATCGCTTTGGAACAGTTACTACAGATTTTTCAATGATCAAAGCCGGCGCTTTGCACCAGGCTAACGGTGGTTACCTGGTTTTGCAGGCCAGGGATGTTTTAACTTCCATCCAGTCCTGGGAAGTGCTGAAAAGAGTATTAAGAACCAAAGAGATTCGGATCGAAAACTTAAGCGAACATTTCGGCCTTGTGGCCATGTCTACCCTGCGTCCCCAGCCAATCCCCCTTAATATAAAAGTTTTGATGATCGGCAGTCCTTTTATATACCACCTGCTTTATCATTATGATGAAGATTTTCGGAAATTGTTTAAAATAAAATCAGACTTTGATGTTGAAATGGAACGCCAGGATAATAACGTAACTAAGATGGCCAGTTTTATTTCTTACCACTGTAATAAACAGCACCTACGCCACTTTGATCGTGCTGCAGTGGCTGAAATTGTTGAATACAGCACCCGCCTGGCCGAGAATCAGGACAAATTGAGCACCCGCTTTAACGAGATAGTCGATTTACTGTTTGAGGCAGATGCCTGGGCTGAATTTGAAGGGGCAGACCTGGTTGAAAGAAAACATGTTGAAAAGGCCATGGAAGAAATGGTTTATCGTTCTAACAAGTATGAGCAAAAAATAGTCGAATTGATCAAAGAAAAAGAGATTTTAATCGATCTGGAGGGCGATAAAATAGGCCAGGTTAATGCGCTTTCGGTTTTAGACCAGGGTGATTACCGGTTTGGCCGTCCATCACGGATCACTGCTTCCACTTACCTCGGACGAAAAGGAATTATCAATATTGAACGGGAAAGTGAATTAAGTGGAAATATCCATAACAAGGGAGTCTTAATCCTGAGCGGTTACCTTGGATCACGATATGGAACCCTGGTTCCGCTTAATTTGACAGCCAGCCTGTGCTTTGAACAATCATACGGTGGAGTTGAAGGAGACAGTGCTTCTGCTGCTGAGCTTTTTACCCTTCTTTCCAGCCTGGCCGGCGTTCCTTTAAAACAGGATCTGGCCATAACCGGTTCGATTAACCAGAAAGGCGAGATACAGCCTGTAGGGGGAATAAGCGCCAAGGTTGAAGGGTTTTTCATGGCCTGTAAAACGGTAGGTTTAACGGGCAAACAGGGCGTAATAATCCCGGAAAAAAACCGCAAATCTTTAATGCTTAAAAAAGAAGTAGTTGAAGCAGTTGAAAACAACAATTTTAATATATATACAATCACTACTGCAGATGAAGGACTGGAACTGTTAACCGGTATAAAAGCAGGTGAATTGAGTGAAGACGGTACTTTCAGCGAGGGCAGTTTTAATGAGAAAGTTTTACAAAAGCTCAAGGAATTTAATGAAATATTAAGCAGAGAAAAAGGATCTTCCGGTATAAATTCTACTGATCCGAATTCAAACTAGGAGAAAAAGAACAAATTCAAATGCATCTTGTTTTGGTAGAACCGGAAATACCACAGAATACGGGTAATGTAGCCCGAACCTGTGTTATGACCGGGACAAAATTGCATCTGGTTGAACCGCTGGGATTTTCCTTATCTGAAAAAGAGGTACGGCGTTCAGGCCTTGATTACTGGCAGTATTTAGACCTGGAAGTGCATAGTGATTTAAGCGAACTGATCAGGGCCAATCACAGCGCACGTTTTATCTATTTTACTACCCGGTCCGATCACTATTACCACCGGTTTACATACCGATGGGACGATTTCCTGGTTTTTGGCAGTGAAACGAAAGGACTTGATCGGAAGATAATAAGTAAAGCAGAGAATGTTTTACGCATTCCCATGCTCGATCAGATTCCTCGTTCATTAAACCTGGGCAATGCTGCCGCCCTGGTTTTATATGAAGCTTTAAGGCAGCAGGGGTTTCCGGGAATGAGCTAGCTTTTTCTCATATGGCCGGTTACTTCTTCATTTTTTCGTTTGTCAAGATAATAATGCAGTATAAGCACTTTTAGGGTAGCAGCAATCGGTATGGCAAGCACAATACCCATAAGGCCCATTAACTGGCCGCCGATCAGGACGGCTACAATCACTGTTAAGGGACTTAAATCAGTTGCTTTGCCCAGGAAAAATGGGGTAAAGACGAAGGCATCGAGAACCTGAACAACAATGTAGAGCAAAAGGACCAGGATAATGTTCGGTGTATCGGGCATGATGCTAAGCAAAACAGCAGGTATGGCGGCCGCAACCGGTCCGATATATAGAATTATATTTAAAAGACCGGCCATAATACCCAGCATTAAGGCAAAAGGCATACCAAGCAGGGTTAACCCCACCCAGATAAAGAGGCCAACAAAAAGGCATTTAAGCAGTGTGCCGCGAATATAGGCACCAACCTTTTGATCAATAGTGTTTAAAATGTGTTTAATGTTTTCTTTATAAATCTGGGGGAACATCAGTGTAAGGTTTTGCCGGACTTTTCCGAGATCCTGAACCAGGTAAAAAACGACAAAGACCAGGGCTATGACTACCCATATTCGTGTGAACAGGCCCATAGACAAAGCAGTTATATAGCGCAGCAAATATTGAACATTACCGGGAGCCTGCCTGATAAACTGGTCGGTATATTCGACAAAGATTTCTGTTAGGTTTAAGTTGAACCTTTGATCAAGCTCTTCAAGTTGGCTGATTAGATGAGGAATATCCCGGATAATTTCTGTACTTAAAAATACGATCATTTCTCTCATTTCCACGATCAATCCCGGTATCAACAAATAAAACAAGAAAAAAATGGCAACAAGCATGATTATCAAAGTTAAAACTGCTGCAAGGATAGGCCTGATCTTTATACTGATCAGGAAATTAACCAGGGGATTGATGAAGTAGACAATGAAGATGGCAATAACAATAATGGAAATAACCGGGGCCAGTTTTACAAGCAGCCAGATTATGATAAACATGGCAGTAGCAATGAACACTATCTTTAGAGCCAGGCGGGTTTCCCGATCCTTTAACAAGTCACGACTCCTTTTACTATAATAGGGCAAAGGCTGCCTGAATATGCCTGAAAAGCTTTTAATTATTATACAGCTATTGTACCATAAAGGTCTTTATAAAAAAAGTATAATGGGGTAAAGGAACTATCCTTTGATAAGTAGAAAGATACTGTATTAACATGCTAAGTTGATGCTTTGATACCAGTGATTTTAGTTGGGGAGGGTGTAAGCATGGCCAATTTTGTTCACCTGCACTGCCACAGTGAATATAGCTTGCTTGATGGCGCAGCCCGAATAAATGATATTATTAGCCGTGCCACCGAGCTTGGCATGCCTGCGGTAGCGATAACCGACCATGGCACAATGTTCGGAATTATTGATTTTTACCGGGCGGCAAACAAAGCCGGGATAATACCTGTGCTGGGTTGTGAAGTATATGTTGCTCCCCGATCAAGACTGCAGAAGGAAGTAAGGAAAGATGATCTGCAGTACCACCTGGTTTTGCTTGCAGAAACTGAAGTTGGCTATCGCAACCTGATGCACCTTGTTTCAGCCGGTTACCTGGAAGGTTTTTACTATAAACCCCGGATTGATCGCGAACTGCTTGAAAAGCATCATGAAGGGCTGATTGGCCTGAGTGCCTGCCTGGCCGGGGAAATTCCGACCCACATTCTTGATGGCCGCCTTGATGAAGCACGCAAAACGGCCTGTTATTTCCGAGATCTTTTCGGAAAAGATAACTTTTTCCTGGAACTGCATGATCACGGTCTGCCGGAACAAAAGAATGTTAACAGGGTGTTAAAACAGATTTCCCGGGAAGAGGGAATACCGCTGGTTGCTTCAAATGATGTCCATTATTTAAACCGGCATGATGCCGAGGTACACGATGTTTTGCTCTGTATTCAGACCGGAAAAACAGTTGAAGAGACCGAAAGGATGAAGTTTGAATCACAGGAATTTTATTTCAAAACTGCCGAAGAAATGGCCGAACGTTTTGCCGATGTTCCCGAGGCTGTTAGCAACAGCATCCGTATTGCGGAACGCTGCAACCTTAAAAAAGATTTTTCACAGCGTCACCTTCCCGAATATGCTCTCCCTGAAGGTATAGATGCCGGCAGCTACCTGGAAGAAATCTGTTATGAAGGGATAAAATCGCGTTACCGGGAAATAACCCCGGAACTAAAAGAGAGACTTGATTACGAGTTAAAAGTAATCAGGCAGATGGATTATGCAAATTACTTTCTTATCGTCTGGGACCTGGTGGAGTATGCAAAAAAAGAAAAAATTATTGTCGGTCCCGGACGCGGTTCAGCTGCCGGAAGCCTGGTTGCTTACAGTCTTGGCATAACCAACATAGAACCTCTTCAGCACGGTTTGCTTTTTGAACGTTTTTTAAACCCGGAAAGGATTTCGATGCCCGACATCGATATTGATTTCTGTGATGATAAACGTGACCTGATCTTAAATTATGTCTGTGATAAATATGGCCAGGAAAGAGTGGCCCAGATTATTACTTTCGGAACGATGGCTGCCAGGGCAGCAGTCCGTGATGTAGGAAGAGCCCTGGCGATACCTTATGCCGAAGTGGACAGGATTGCCAAGCTAATCCCAACCGAACCGAACATGACCATCTCCAGGGCCTTAAAACAAAATAAAGAACTGCAGGTTCTTTATAAAGAAGAAGAACATTACCGCAAACTGCTTGATACATCAATGGCTGTAGAAGGAATGCCCCGGCATGCTTCGACACATGCCGCAGGGGTGGTTATCGCCAAAGAGCCGCTGGTAAATCATGTTCCTCTCTACAAGATGGCTGACAGCGCCGTTGTTACCCAGTTTCCAATGGGTATTCTTGAAGAACTCGGTCTCTTAAAAATGGACTTTTTAGGCTTAAAAACCCTGACAATTATTGGTGAGACACTTGAGAATATCGAAAAAAGGTATGGAAAAACAATTAATATTGAAGAAATTCCGCTCGATGACAGCGCTACCTATGACATCCTGGTCAGGGCTGAGACAACGGGAATTTTCCAGCTGGAAAGCACCGGGATGCGCTCGGTGCTTCGGGAACTGGTCCCAAATAAATTTGAAGATATTATTGCTGTTGTAGCTCTCTACCGCCCGGGCCCTATGGAACAGATACCTACTTTTGTAAAGAGCAAACATGGCAAAGAAAATATTACCTATGCCCATCAGGACCTTGAACCTGTTTTAAGAGAAACATACGGGGTTATGGTTTACCAGGAGCAGATCATGGAGATAGCAGCTCGCATAGCCGGTTTTACCCTGGGACAGGCTGATTTGCTGCGACGGGCGATTGGGAAAAAGAAAAAGAATATACTTGATCAGCAGCAGGCATTATTTGTTGATGGATGCATTAAAAATGGCTACAGCCGGGAGCTGGGTAATAAAATATACAATTTAATTTTAAAATTTGCCTCTTATGGTTTTAACAAATCTCATGCCGCCGCTTATGCCCTGATTGCCTACCAGACTGCCTATTTGAAGGCAAATTACCCGGTGGAATTTATGGCCGCCCTGATGACAGTTTATTATTCCAACAGTGACAAAGTAGCTCTTTACATAGCTGATTGCCGGCGCATGGGTATAGAGGTACTGCCTCCGGATATTAATGAAAGCGACAACCATTTTACGGTAGTAAGTGATAATCGGATCCGCTTTGGTTTGGCTGCAGTAAAAAATGTGGGTCTGGGAGCGATTGAATCGATCATTAAAAACCGGGAGAAAAAACCTTTCATCTCCATGCGTGATTTTACTTCCAGGGTCGATCTAAGGTTATGCAACCGGAAAGCATTGGAAAGCCTGATCAAGTGCGGTGCGTTTGATTCACTGGGTGGACACCGGGCACAGTATCTTTCAATCCTTGATGATATGCTGCTCCAGGGTCATTCGGTTCAGCGCGAAAGAGAAAGCGGACAGATGTCAATGTTTTCACTGATGGATAAAAGTATTCAGGAAGATCTTCTCAATGATAAGCTTACCCATATTGAGCCTTTTACCGATAAAGAAAGGCTGTCGCTTGATAAAGAAAGGCTGTCGCTGGAAAAGGAAATGCTCGGCCTTTATATATCCGGTCACCCTCTGGAGCCATACAGGCCGATTTTTGATAATATGGAAAATTTAACCCGTTGTGTGGAGCTGACTGAAGCCGGAGATAACAACCATGTAATGGCTGCGGGGATTATTGTTGCTGTCCGTAATTATTACACGAAAAAAAACAAGCAAATGGCTTTTGTTAAAATGGAAGACCTGACCGGAAGTGTTGAGATGGTAATTTTCCCCGATCTGTTTGAAAAACAATCTTCACTGCTTAAAGAAGATAACCTGATCATGGTTGAAGGAAGGACCGATATTAAAGAAGATGAAGATTCCAAGATAATAGTTGAATCAATTAAGCCTTTAAAACAGCAGCAAAAATACTACCGTTTAATAATCGATGAAGATCATGATCAAAAAGTTTTGGAAAGCTTAAAAGAGACCTTAATTGCAGAAAATGGAGAAGTGCCGGTTTGCCTCTATTTTAAAAGAGATAACAAGATGCTTATGCTTGAAAAAGAATTTTGGGTCCGTGACCACCCCTCTTGTAGAAAACAGTTGGAATACCTGCTGGGACCCGATGCAGTCAGTGAACAAGTGCAAGGGAAAAATGCAGGTGCTACCAACGAAGCCGGAAACATCAATGAGTCTGGAGGTTAAGAATGAGCAGGACTAAGATAGTTTGCACTATGGGGCCAAGTGTTAATACAGAAAACCAGGTTGAAAAGATGATTGAAGAAGGTATGAATGTGGCCAGGTTCAACCTGTCACATGGCAGTCGCGATGATCACCTTAACCTGATGTTGTTAATTCGCGATGTAAGTAAACAGATTAAACAAAATATCGGTATATTATTTGATACACGAGGCCCGGAAATGCGAACCGGCAAACTCGGAGCTGATTACTATATTCTGGAAGACGGACAGGAATTCATCCTTACCACAGAGACCGTAACCGGTGATAACAGGAAAGTAGGAGTTTCTTACACTGAATTGCACCATGACCTGAATCCAGGTGATATGGTATTAATCGATGATGGATTAATTATTTTAAATGTAATGGAAATCCAGGCGCAAAATATCATATGCCGGGTGCAGCATGGAGGAAAATTGAGGAGTTATAAGGGCCTGAACACTCCGGGAACCAGGATAAATTTACCTGCCCTGGATCAAGAAGATCAGGTTGATATCAAGATGGCTCTTGAAAACGATGTAGATTTTCTAGCAGCCTCTTTTACCCGAAATGCCGAAGATATATTGCAGATCAGAAATTTTGTTGAAAATAATTTCGGAACAATCATGATTTTTGCAAAGATAGAGAACAGGGAAGGCGTAGAAAATTTTGATTCTATTCTCGAGGTGTCTGACGGAATTATGGTCGCCCGGGGAGACCTGGGGGTTGAAGTTCCACCGGAACATGTTCCTCTCCTGCAAAAAAAATTTATAGCCAAATGCAACCGGGCCGGAAAACCGGTAATTACAGCTACACAGATGCTTGACAGTATGATTCGCAACCCTTATCCAACCAGGGCTGAGGCAAGCGATGTGGCCAATGCTATTTTTGACGGTACAGATGCAGTTATGCTTTCCGGGGAGACCGCTATCGGCCGGTTTCCGATCGAAACAGTTCAGACCATGAGCCGTATAGCCAAACATACAGAGGAAGGGCTGGACTATAAAAAAATGCTTGATGAGCTGGGACTGGATATTAAAAAAACAGTTACCGATAATATCAGTTATGCCACATGTCACATTGCCCATGAATTAAATGCCGATACAATAGTTACTTCTACTCAGTCCGGTTATACAGCCCGGATGGTTTCCAAGTACAGACCGAGAGCCCCGATTGTTGCTGTAACTTCCAATCACCGGGTGGCAACCCAGCTTGCTATAACCTGGGGGGTTCAATCTATTATTTGTCCTCCGGTTGCTACTACAGACGATATGTTTAATAATGCCATTCGCACTTCGCTTGAAGAAGGGCTGATAAAAGAAGGAAACCTGGTTGTTATTACAGCCGGGGTTCCGGTCGGAATGCCGGGAACAACAAACTTCTTAAGAGTTGAAACAGTGGGGCAGATTTTAGTTAAGGGAACCGGAATCGGGAAACTGGCCGCAAATGGAAATGCCTGCCTGATTACCGATGAATCCGATTTGGAAAATTTTAAGGAAGGCCAAATTTTGGTGACTAAAATAACCAACCGTAATTATGTGCAGGCAATTGAAAAAGCTGCTGCGCTGGTTACCGAAGAAGGAGGTCTCACTTCTCACGGAGCCATTGTGGCTATAAACCTGGGCAAGCCGGCAGTAGTCGGTGTAGAAAGGGCCGTGGATATTATTAAAAACGGCGAAAATATTACTGTAGATGCAATCAGGGGACTGATCTACAGGGGAGATGCAAAAGTACTTTGATCAACAGGCCGAAGACAGGGGGTAAATCTTTGAATAAAGCTGAAACAAAAGTCAGGGTGCGATATAAAGAAACTGATCAGATGGGGGTTGCTTACCACGCTAACTATTTTATCTGGTTTGAAGTAGGGCGAACTGAAATGTTACGAGGGCTGGAACTTCCCTACAGCGAATTTGAAAAAAGCAAATTGTTTTTACCGGTTCTTAAAGCCTATTGTGAGTATAAACTACCGGCCAGGTATGATGATGAACTTACTATTTTAACCCGCCTGGAAAGCTTGCAAAATGTAAGATTGATTTTTAATTACGAAATACGGCGGGATAAAGAAGTGCTTGTTACCGGGTACACGGAACATGCATTCGTTAATGACAGCGGTAGGCCGGTTGTGTTAAAAAAATTCAGCCCCTTTTTATGGAATCGTCTATGTAAATCACTTGGGAAAAAGATTAAGTAAAGCGGAGGTTAACAAAGTGTTAAATATGAAAAAGATAAATATAGTTTACCATCCTGATTATTTGCTTCATTCCAAAAAACAGCACCCGGAGCGCAAAGATAGGCTGGAACATATTATCAGCGCCCTGGAAATAAATGGTTTAATGAACTTTAATGAAGTAATTGAACCTGCTCCTGCAGAAGTCGAAGATGTTGCCCTTGTTCATGACCTCAGTTATATTCAATCGATTGATGAAGCCTGCCGGTCCGGCAGGCGGTTTTTGGATATGGATACCTATATTGTTCCCGAATCATACCGGGTCGCTCTTTTGTCGGCCGGTGGGGCTTTAACCGGGTTACGAAGTATCATGGATAATACCACCAATAAAACGTTTGTTTTTAACCGTCCTCCCGGACATCATGCTGAAAAAAACAGGGCCATGGGATTCTGCATTTTTAATAATGTGGCTGTCGCCGCCAGGGCAGCCAAACGTGATTATGGCATTAATAGAATTGCTATAGTTGACTGGGATGTTCATCACGGCAACGGCACCTTTCATACTTTTGAGGACGACCCGGAAGTGTTGTTTATATCTACCCATCAAAGTCCTGCTTACCCGGGTACCGGACAGGTTGACGATGTTGGTCGGGGTGAGGGTGAAGGATACAGCATTAATATTCCCCTTCCGGCCGGGTGTGACGATACGGACTATTCCATAATTTTTGAGCAGGTTATCATCCCGGTACTTAACCAGTATAAACCGGAATTGCTGATTATATCTGCCGGCCAGGATGCTTACCGGCATGATCCCCTGGCCGGAATGTCATTGACTGAGCAGGGATATTATAATATGGCCGAAATGCTTGCTTCCACAGCTGAAAAATGGTCGCAGGGAAGAATGTTACTCTGTTTAGAAGGCGGTTATAATTTCCAGGGGCAGGCCGAAATAATTATTCAGATTCTAAATGCACTGGGTAAGCAGCATTCAGAGATTGAAGAAAATAGTAAAAACTTAAAACCGGCAAGCCGGGTTCAAAGACGATTGGAAGAAGTGTTCAAGACGCAAAAAAAATACTGGGACCTTTAAACACCAGGATTAGCATGATATTATCACTGAACAACTGCAGAGATGCAGAGATGATCGGTTGTTTTAAACTTATTTTCCATTGATATCAAGTTAGAACTATGCTATACTACCTCTGGTAATTTCAATACTCACGTTTGCCGAGCATGGATTCGGTTGGCCAGGGGCTCGGATGCCTGTTATGACGCAAACGGCGGTAAAAACAAGAGGAGGAAATGATGTGGCAAAAGTAAGTATGAAGCAGCTTCTGGAAGCAGGGGTGCATTTTGGGCACCAGACCCGTCGCTGGAATCCAAAGATGAAGAGTTATATTTTTACAGAGCGCAACGGGATTTACATTATTGATCTGCAGAAAACCGTTAAACTAATTGATGTGACCTATAATTTTGTACGTGACATGATTGCCGACGGTGGTAGTATTATCTTTGTAGGCACAAAAAAACAAGCCCAGGAATCAATACGCTTTGAGGCCGAAAGGTGCGGTGCCCATTATGTAAATCACCGCTGGCTTGGTGGTATGCTGACAAACTTTAACACCATCCGTAAGCGTATTGACCGTATGATCAAATTGGAAGAAATGGAAAATGACGGCACTTTTGAGCGTCTGACAAAAAAAGAAGTGCTTACTTTGAGAAATGAAAAAGAAAGATTAGATAAATTCCTCAGTGGAATTCGCAACATGAAAAAACTGCCGGATGCAGTTTATGTTGCAGATCCGCGAAAAGAAAAAATTGCTGTTTCTGAAGCCAGAAAATTGGATATCCCGGTTATTGCCATTTTGGATACAAATTGCGACCCTGATGAAGTCGATTATCTAATTCCCGGAAATGATGATGCAATCAGGGCTGTAAAGCTGATAACATCGGTAATTGCTGATGCTGTGCTTGAAGGAAAGCAGATTAGCGAACAACCTGATGTGGATGAGGAAATAGAAGAGTCTGAAGAAGTGGAAAAACCGGAACAAGCAGCAGTGATTGAAGATGAAACAGCAGTGATTGAAAACGAAGAATTAATTTTAAGCGAAGATCTTCCCGAAACTGGGGATGAAAATGTTGTTATCTCTACTGATGATTCTGCTCTTTCCACTGCGCCTGTAGCCGAGGTGGTAGCTGCTGAAGCAGATGAAGAAGCAGGGCAAGCAGAGGAGACTGAAACAAATAGCAATGAAAATGAAGATTTCGCTGAAAAAACAGGGGAAAAATCCGAGGAAGATAAATAATTAGCTGAAAATTAATTATTCAGCTGGAATAGATTAACCAGGACAGAGGAGTGTAAATAGATGCATATCGATGCCCAAACCGTTAAAGCTTTAAGAGAAAAAACCGGGGCAGGGATGATGGATTGTAAAAAAGCCCTGCAGGAAGCCGGAGGAGATGAAGAAAAAGCAGTTAATAATTTGCGAGAAAAAGGGCTTTCGGCAGCCGCCCGCAGAGCTGGAAAGTCAGCAAACCAGGGGATTGTCGATTCCTACATTCACCTGGGCGGAAAGATCGGTGTTTTGGTTGAAGTAAACTGTGAGACCGATTTTGTGGCCCGCAATGATGAGTTCCGGACATTTGTTCGAAATATATGCCTGCAGGTTGCTGCAACAAACCCGGCTTTTTTAAAAAAAGAAGATGTGCCGGAAAAAGTGCTGGATAATGAGCGCCAGATTATTAAAGCACAGGCATTAAATGAAGGCAAACCGGAAAAGGTTATTGAAAAAATTGTTGAAGGACGTATAGAAAAATATTACCGTGAAAACTGCTTGATGGAACAGGCTTATGTAAGAAATGAAGATATTACCATCAATGAACTATTAACTGAACTTATTGCTAAAATCGGTGAAAATATAATTATAAGGCGTTACAGCCGTTTTGAAGTTGGTGAAGGGCTTGATACAAGCACTTCGTGCAGCTACGAACAATAACCTGCATAAAAAGAACACTGCGAAGTGTTCTTTTTTCATAAGATCACAGGCACTATAAAAAAGTTGGTCCTGTTGAAGGTTTATGCTTTGATTTGTCGAATCTTTGAAATGAAGAAATATGGATTAAACTCACGGGAGGTACGCCAGTGTTAGAGCCTGCATACAAAAGGGTCGTTTTAAAATTAAGCGGAGAAGCGCTGGCGGGTAACCGGGATTTTGGTATTGATCCGCAGGTTATGGAAAGTATTGCGTTGCAGCTAAAAGAAGTTAACAGTTACAATGTTGAAGTGGCTGTTGTAGTTGGAGGAGGTAATATTTGGCGTGGCGCCCGGGCCAGCAAAGAAGGGATGGACCGGGCAACTGCAGATTACATGGGAATGCTGGCGACGGTGATCAACGCCCTTGCTCTGCAGGACGCCCTGGAGCGCAATGATGTTGACACCAGGGTGCAAAGCGCAGTGCAAATGCAGCAGGTTGCTGAACCCTATATCAGGCGTCGTGCCCTGCGCCACCTGGAAAAAGGACGGGTAGTTATTTTTGCCGGAGGAACCGGCAATCCTTATTTTTCCACAGATACGACAGCTGCTTTGCGGGCAGCAGAAATAGAAGCAGAAGTGATCCTGCTGGCCAAGGGAAAAGTCGATGCAGTCTATGATGCCGACCCCATATTAAATCCTAATGCACACCGATTTAACGAACTGAACTATATCGAAGTAATTAACCAGGGCCTTGGAGTAATGGATTCCACCGCGGCTTCGCTGTGTATGGACAACAAGATTAAACTGATAGTATTTGGTTTGAACTTCGGAAATATAAAAAAAGCAATCATGGGTGAAAAAATTGGAACCTTGATAAGAGGTGGATAACTGATGTTAGATGATATTCATAATGAAACTGAAGAAAAAATGAACAAAGCTATTGCTGCTTTTCAACGTGAGTTGTCGACTTTACGCGCCGGGAGAGCATCGCCTTCATTGCTGGATCGGATTGAAGTTGATTATTACGGAGTTCCGACCCCTTTAAATCAACTGGCCGGTGTAACTGCACCTGAATCACGTTTGTTAGTCGTTCAACCATGGGATAAGCAGGTCCTTTCTGAAATAGAGAAAGCAATTTTAAAATCAGACTTAGGGTTAACCCCGACAAATGACGGAGCCGTGATCAGGCTGTCTATTCCTCAGCTAACAGAAGATCGACGTAAAGAGCTGGTTAAATATGTTCGAAAAAAAGCGGAAGAAGCAAGAGTCTCTATCCGTAATATCCGACGTGATGCCAACGAGGAAATCAAGAAGCGTGAAAAAAACAGTGAAATATCTGAAGATGAAAGCAGAAGAGCCCAGGATAATGTTCAGGAACTGACCAATCAAAAAATTGAAGAAATTGATCGAATCCTTGAGGCAAAAGAAAAGGATATGATGGAGGTTTAGCAGGCGCCAGCCTACTTCCTGAAAGATTAGCAGCTGTGTCTGTTTAAAAACCGCTTCGATTAATATTATAATCAAATGGTTTACGTAAACCTGAGGCGGCTCTCTCTTAAATGGTAAGGGAGAGCCGTCATTTATAAACGGTGGGATTGAGAGTGGATTTAGAACAGAAAGAAAATGAATTAAAAAGTAGCATTGAACCTGACAGAATACCGGGCCATGTAGCTATTATTATGGATGGAAACGGTCGCTGGGCTGTTGAAAAAGGTTTGCCGCGTCAGGAAGGACACAGACAGGGCGTGGAAACAGTACGAGAAACTGTGCGCTGCAGCAGTGAACTGGGTATAAACATACTTACCCTTTTTGCATTTTCTACCGAAAATTGGCAGCGGCCTGCCTGGGAGGTAAATTATTTGAATGAGCCTTCCAGAAAAATATTTTAATTCAGAATTACCTGATCTGGTGCGTAACAATGTCCGGGTTAATTTAATTGGTGACGATTCCAAGTTACCTGCCAGGGTCAGGAAGGCAGTGAATGAAGGTGCAGAAGCAACAAAAAATAATACCGGGATGCTCTTAAATTTTGCTCTTAATTATGGTTCACGTTTTGAAATAGTGATGGCTGTTAACAAACTTATTAAGGATGCTGTTGATGGAAAAATAAAAGGAAAAATCAATGAAAAAGAATTTTCAAAATATCTTTATACCGCGGATATGCATGACCCGGATTTACTTATCAGGACCAGCGGTGAACTAAGAATCAGCAACTTTTTACTCTGGCAGCTGGCCTACAGCGAACTCTGGTTTACTGATGTTTACTGGCCTGATTTTTCCAGAATTCATTTAATGGAAGCTATAAAAGATTATCAAGTCCGAAAACGCCGTTTTGGCAAAGTATAAATATTTCAGGTGATCATATATGTTCTATCTTAGAATACTATCAGCACTGCTTGGCATACCAATTATTATTAGTGCAGTATATTTTGGTGAGCCATGGTATGCCCTGCTTTTATTATTAATTGTAAACATCGGAATCTACGAATACAACAATATATTTAAAATCAATAATTTTAGTTTTTCTGCCCTGCTTAGCTTTTTCGGGGTAAGTATGTTTATCGTTGTTTTATATTTTGAGCAGCATGTATTGATTCTGCCTTTGATTATGCTTTTATTCTTTGTTTTATTTATTATCGCCCTTTTTAACATGGATAGATCAAGTGTTGGTGAGTCAGCACTGTCATTATGGGGCATTGTTTATATCGGCGGTCTGAGCGGCTTTATGCTTATGCTGCGGATGCAGCCCGATGGAGCTCTTTATACCTATATCCTGTTAGCAGGAATTTGGATTCATGATACACTGGCTTACTTGATTGGTGTTAAATGGGGCTTTAGAAAATTTGCTCCGGAAATAAGTCCCAACAAATCGGTTGAAGGCTCAGTAGCCGGGATTTGTGGTACGATTTTAGTCTTTTTTTCAATATCAATTCTCAGCCCGGCCCTGATCACGCTTTCTCCTGGAGAAGCTGTGGTCCTGGCCCTGGGGGGGCAGCTTGGTGACTTGATGGAGTCAGCATTAAAGAGGCAAATGCAGGTTAAAGATTCGAGTGGTATAATTCCCGGTCATGGTGGAATTTTGGATCGTTTTGACAGTTTACTGCTCGCTGCTCCTTTTGTGTACTATTTCTTTTTGCTTGTTAATATGACTTAATCTAAATTTTAGGGTGTAAAATGGTTAAAAGAATTGTTATACTTGGTTCGACAGGTTCAATAGGGCGACAAACCCTTGAAGTAATCGAGGACCTGGGTAATCAGTACAGGGTAGCAGCCCTTACGGCCGGAAGCAATGATCATTTATTAAGTAATCAGGTAAAACGGTTCAGGCCGGAATTAGCTGTACTAAGTGACACTGAGGCAGCAGCAAGGCTTGCTGACCGGGTTTCTGGCCTGGGTTGTGCAGTTATCGGGGGAGAAGAAGGACAAATCCAGGCTGCCACCTGGCCTGAAGCAGACATTGTGGTCATGGCCCAGGTAGGATTCAGCGGTTTTATACCACTGCTTTCAGCTTTAAAAAAAGGCAAAAAGATTGCCCTGGCAAATAAAGAATCGCTGGTTATCGGTGGAGATATATTAAAGAGGCTTGGCTTGTTAAACAGTGATTATATTATTCCTGTTGACAGCGAACATTCGGCAATCAGGCAGTGCCTGGGATCTGCTCATCCAGACGAGGTAGCCCAAATAATTCTGACAGCATCCGGAGGACCCTTTTTTGGCTGGAAAAAAGATGATCTGGATCATGTCACACCGGAACAGGCCCTGGATCATCCTAACTGGCAGATGGGCAAAAAAATTACGATTGATTCAGCGACAATGATGAATAAGGGTCTGGAAGTGATTGAGGCCAGGTGGCTTTTTGATATTAGCCTGGAACAAATCGAAGTAGTTATAGACCGACAGAGCATTGTCCATTCTATGGTTGAATATGTTGACGGGTCGATCATTGCGCAGATAGGCACACCCGACATGCGAATACCTATTCAATATGCCCTGACTTATCCGGAGCGTAAACAAAGCCGGGTTGAAAGGTTCAGGCCCTTTGGCAAGACCCTTCATTTTGAACAGCCTGATCGAAATAGTTTCCCCTGCCTTGACCTGGCATACCGGGCGGCGATGACTGGAGGAACTATGCCCGCTGCCCTTAATGGGGCAAACGAAGTTGCTGTAGAACAGTTTATTGGCGGCAGTATTAAATTTACCGATATAGCAAAAGTAATCGAACAGGTAATGAATAACCATACTGTTATTGAAAATCCGGGCATTGATGATGTTATTGATGCCGATATTTGGTCTCGTCATAAATCGGTTGAGGTTATAGATGAATTGTCAGGAAGGATGATGTGAGATGCAAACAATACTGGCTGCAATATTTGTTTTCGGTTTGCTGATACTGGCTCACGAACTGGGCCATTATTTTGCGGCCCGTATAGCTGGAATCAGGGTATTAGAACTGGCTATCGGTTTTGGACCAAAATTAGTGGGCTGGACCAGGAACAATATCGATTATTCGCTGCGGGCAGTTCCCCTGGGAGGCTTTTGCCGGATGATGGGTGAGAGTCCCGAAGAGGCCCGGGATCCTGACAGTTTTACTCAAAAACCGATCCTGAGCAGGATGGCAGTTTTACTTTCCGGTTCGGTAATGAACCTTGTCCTTGCTGTTTTAGTATTTTTCTTGATTTTTTTCTTTATTGTGGGCGTAGCCGGTGACAAAGCTCAAATAGGATACATCGTTGAGAATTCTCCAGCGGCAGAAATCGGTTTAGATGCCGGTGATGAAATTAAGGCCATTAACAACAAACCGGTTGAAAAGTGGGAAGATGTTCTTTCGATCATATCAGGAAAACCGAATCAACAGATTCAGCTGGACGTTATCAGGAACGGAGAGGTGCGTGATTATAAGGTCATCGCCGATGAAGAGCCTCATACAGGAAGAGGTATTATCGGCATTGGCCCGGTAATGCAAAGGTACAGAATACTACCTTCCCTGCATAATAGTTTTCGGCAATTTGGAATGATCATCGCCGCCTTTTACCAGGTTTTATCAGGCCAGGCACCACTTGATGTCGCCGGACCGGTGGGGATTGTTCATGTTATAGGCGAGGTAGCTGAAACCGGTTTTGTTAACCTGCTCCTGCTGACAGGTTTGATCAGCATTAATTTAGGGATCATAAACCTTTTGCCCATTCCGGCCCTGGATGGAGGGCGCCTGCTTTTTCTGCTGGTTGAAGCAGTACGGGGACGTCCGATTGAACCTGAAAAAGAGGGTTTTATTCATTTTCTAGGGTTTGCCTTTCTGATTGCTTTAATTTTGTTTATTACCTATCAGGATGTCCTGCGATTATTCTTCTCACAGAATAATTAATTATTTATGAGGCATGCCAACATAAAAGGAAGCTGCATAACTCTTATGGTGTAAATATATGGATATAATTAAACGTAAATGTACAATACCGGTTAAAGTCGGCGATTTAACCATCGGGGGTGGTAAACCGGTAGTTATTCAATCAATGACTAACACGCAGATTACCGATTTCAACTCGACATTAGAACAAATTAACCAGCTGGTTGATGCGGGTTGTGAACTGGTCCGCCTGGCTGTTCCGGATCAAGAGGCATTGAAAGCATTTTCCAAATTAGCGGTGGAAAGCCCGGTTCCCCTAATTGCCGATATACATTTTGATGTTAAACTGGCCTGCAGGGTTATGGATTACGGTGCAGCCAAGGTGAGGATCAATCCGGGTAATATTGGTGGACATGTAAATTTAAAAAAATTGGCTTTGCAGGCTAAAAGATTGAATGTGCCGATACGAATTGGTGTTAATGCCGGCTCTCTTGAAAAACAACTGCTTAAAAAACATGGCGGCGTTACCGCAGCTGCCCTGGTTGAATCTGCAGCAGGCTACCTGGAAATTTTAGAAGAGATTGGTTATTCCCAGGTTATAGTTTCACTAAAGGCTTCGGATGTTTTTACTACAATACGCGCTTATAAATTATTTTCAGAAAAATATTCATACCCTTTACACCTGGGTGTCACAGGGGCCGGCCCGCTTCAGCCGGGGATGATTAAAGGAGCTATCGGTATCGGAGCCCTGTTATCTGAGGGTATCGGTGATACGATACGGGTTTCTCTTACAGCGGCTCCCGTTGAAGAAGTGCGGGTTGCGCGCCTGATTATTCAGTCTCTTGGTTTAAATAAATATTTCCCTGATCTGATTTCCTGTCCTACCTGCGGCCGTTGTACTGTTGATCTGGTTTCAATGGTTGGTGAAGTAGAAAAAATCCTGCAAAACTACAGCTTGCCTTTGAAGGTAGCTGTAATGGGCTGTGCAGTCAATGGTCCCGGTGAGGCCAAAGAAGCTGATCTTGGAATTTCTGCCGGGAAAAAACACGGTATTGTGTTTAGAAATGGCAAGGTAATCCGAACTGTCGAATTGTCTGCTTTACTGGATGCTCTTAAAGAGGAACTTGATGTGCTGGCAGCACCGGGTGATAGGAAATAAGGGGGGATCAATAAAGTGAAGATAGTAGCAATAATTCCGGCTTACAATGAAGAAAAAACAATTGGTGATGTTATAACCGCACTGAAACAGTCAACACAAATCAACAGGATTATTGTAGTTAGCGATGGCTCGGAAGATAAAACCGTCAATTCGGTTCTGCACTATGATGATGTAGAAGTAATTGAGCTTTTGGATAACAGGGGTAAGGGTGGAGCAGTAAAAGCAGGCCTTGACCGCTGTACTGAAGAAATAATACTTATTCTCGATGCCGATTTAATCGGTTTAAGTGTAGACCATATCGAAGCACTCCTGAAACCGGTAATAAACGGTGAAGTACTGATGTCTGTAGGTATATTTGAAAAAGGAAGGGTAACTACAGATATAGCCCAGAAAGTAGCCCCGTTTTTATCCGGACAGCGGGCATTAAAAAGAGAGCTTTTGGAAAGTATTTCTGATTTAGACCTTTCCCGCTTTGGGCTTGAGGTAGCCTTACATCAATATGTTGAAGATAATGAAATTAAGGCATCAGTGGTTCAACTTCCCGATCTTTCTCATGTAATGAAAGAAGAGAAGCTTGGTTTTTCAAAAGGTCTTTGGGCCAGGGCAAAAATGTACTGGGAAATCTTAAAATATATCGCCAGGATTAATACCGATCCAAGATAAATATAATACCATATTTAGGACCATAATGAAGTAATCGTTTTAAAGCGATAAAAAGATATTGGCGGCAAAATCAATATGGTAAATATTGCACTTTTTCAGTTTTGAACCTTGCACTTAACGATTATTTATGATAAATTAATAAAGATGAGATAGATTTTGCGTTCAAGGGTGGGGCTTCCCACTCTTTCATGTTAATAAGGGTAATTGTATATTAATAACGATAAATTGTGTTAAAAGTACAACCCCGGGAGGTATAGATGAGCAGGGAAAAAACCAGGGATAAACTGGTCGAATTGATTGAACCTTTGATTGAAAGTAAAGGTTTTGAACTGGTCCGCTTGGATTATGCACCTGGACGCCAGGGACGTTTAAACCTTTATATTGACTGCGATGATGGCGTTAATATCGATCACTGCGAAATGATCAGTAATGCCGTATCCGACCTGCTTGATGACCATGATCCAATTGACCATGCTTTTATCCTGGAAGTCTCTTCACCCGGCATAGAACGACCCCTGACGAAGAAGAAGCATTTTCAGCGTTTTGAAGGTGAAAAGGTCAAGATAAAAACCGAAAAAGAAATTAAGGGGCGTAAAAGTTTTAGCGGAACCCTGGCCGGCACTAAAGAAAATTCTATAGTTATCGAATTGGAAGACGATAGTATTATTGAAATTCCCCTGTCATCGGTTTCCAGGGCAAACCTCTGGTACCCAAAACAGGATAAGAATAATTTGCTAAAAGACAGATAAGAAAGGGGGTTTAAAAACAAAATGAATAGTGATTTGTTTGCAGCGATAACATCTTTAGAGAAAGAAAAAGGGATCAGTAAAGAAGTCCTTTTTGAAGCTCTTGAAGTTGCCCTGGTATCGGCATATAAAAGAAATTTTCAGTCATCTCCTACCGTTCGGGTCAGTATTGATCGTGAAACAGGGGATATTAAAGTTTTTGCCCAGCTAAAAGTAGTTGAAGATGTTGCATCAGAAGAACAGGAAGTCAGTTTATATGAAGCAAGAGTTTATGAACCACGCTGTCAGCCTGGTGATACTGTTGAAATGGAAGTAACTCCAAAAGAATTCGGAAGAATTGCAGCTCAAACCGCAAAACAGGTAGTTATACAAAGAATCAGGGAAGCAGAAAGAGAGCTAATCTATGAAAATTTTACTGATCGAACCGAAGAAGTGATAACCGGCCTGGTCCGACGCTTTGAACAAAGAAATGTAATTATTGATCTTGGAAGAACTGAAGCAATTCTTCCCATGGAGGAACAGATACCGCATGAGCGCTATCGACAGGGCGAACGGGTTAAAACATATATTATGGAAGTTAAAAAAACAACAAAAGGACCACAAATAATTGTTTCCCGCAATCACACCGGTTTTCTGAAAAGATTGTTCGAAATGGAAGTTCCTGAGATTTATGAGGGGATTGTAGAAATCAAAGCTGCCGCCCGTGAAGCAGGTAATCGTTCCAAGCTGGCAGTATCTTCCCAGAACAGTGACATTGACCCGGTGGGAGCCTGTGTAGGTCCAAAAGGCAGCAGGGTCCAGGCGATTAGTACTGAACTAAAGGGAGAAAAAATTGATATTGTCAAGTGGAGTGAAGAAACTGAAGAATATATTGCAAATTCTCTCAGCCCGGCCAAAGTAGCTTCAGTAATCATTAATTCGACAGAGAAATCGGCAAATGTAGTTGTCCCGGACAACCAGCTATCTCTTGCTATCGGTAAGGAAGGTCAAAATGCACGCCTGGCTGCTAAACTGACCGGATGGAAAGTTGATATTTCCAGTGAAACCCAGTTTGCTGAAAAAAGTTTTTCTGCTATCGGTTTAGCTGATCAATCACAGGATGAAGATGATGCTGGTAACAACGAACTGGTTATTGACTTTGACCATGATGAAGAAGAAGTCGAAGCTGCAGAAGAAGAAACCGGAGAAAGTAAGGCTGTTTTGCCACCAGGAGAGGAGAAGCAGGATGAATGATTAAGCAAAAGAAAATTCCCCTGCGGATTTGCCTGGGCTGTCGTGAAAAAAAGCCCAAGAAAGATCTGATAAGGATTGTTAGGACTCCGGAAAGTGAAATAGAACTTGATCCAACCGGTAAAAAAGCCGGTCGTGGAGCTTATATCTGTTCCTGCGAAGAGTGTTTTAAAAAAGCTTTAAAAGGCAAAAAAATAGAAAGAAATTTACAAGTGCCTTTTTCCCAGGAGTTGGTTGCCAAAATTACCGAATTACTAAGGAAAAAAGAAAGTGAAATTTAACAGGGAGGGCTAACTTTATGGAGGTGTTATAAGTGAGTAAAGTGAGAGTTTATGAGTTAGCAAAAGAGCTGGGTATAACCAGTAAAAAATTAATCGAAGTTATCAAGAAGGATATGGATATAGACGTTAATAATCATATGAGCACATTAACAGATGAAGATGCAAAAAAAGTTATGGCCATTTTAACCGGAAAAGCAGGAGAAGAAGCTTCTAAAGAAACTAAAAAGGGTAAAACTGCTCCAAAAGCTAAAGAATCTGAGGCGGTTAAAAAGAAAGAGAAACCAAAAGAAGAGGAACGGACTGTCCCCGGTCGCAAAGCCCGCAAAATGATCCAGGAAGAAAAAAGAGCGGCAATGCTCAAGGCTCAAAAACCTAAAATAAACCTGGAGGGACAGGTAACGGTTGCCGAGCTGGCTTCTAAATTGGATATAACTTCGGCCCAGCTGATTACCCATCTAATGGAAATAGGAGTAATGGCCAGCGTAAACCAGGCCCTTAATCCTGAAACTGTTGAATTTGTAGCTGAAGAATACGGCTTTGATGTAGATTACAGAGAAGATCTGCTGGAAGAAGAATTGTTGGCTGTTAAGGAGAGTGAGGCAGGACTTAAAAACGAAGAAGTCCTGCGTAAACCGGTCGTAACTGTGCTTGGTCATGTCGATCATGGTAAAACGCTATTGCTTGATGCAATCAGGAGTGCCAATGTTGTATCCGGTGAGTTTGGCGGCATCACCCAGCATATCGGGGCTTACCAGGTTAATGTAGATGATAAGAAAGTTGTTTTTTTAGATACCCCCGGCCATGAAGCTTTCACGGCAATGCGAGCTCGTGGAGCACAGGTAACAGATATTGCCGTGCTGGTTGTTGCTGCTGATGACGGGGTTATGCCCCAGACCGTGGAAGCGATAAACCATGCCAAGGCAGCGAATGTACCCGTTCTGGTAGCCATTAATAAGATGGACAAAGCAGAAGCCAATGCCGAGCGGGTAAAACAACAGCTTGCAGAACATGATTTAGTTCCTGAAGAGTGGGGTGGAGACACTATTGTTGTACCGGTCAGTGCAATAAAAGGTGAAGGCTTGGATGAGCTTTTGGAGATGATTTTATTGCTCGCCGAAGTGGCTGAGCTTAAAGCCTGTCCGGATCAATATGCTAAGGGGACAGTAATAGAGGCAAATCTTGATAAAGGCCGGGGACCGGTTGCTACTGTATTAGTGCAAAATGGAACTCTTTATGTTGGAGAACCCATTATCTGTGGGTCTATTGCCGGGAAAGTCCGGGCGATGCTTAATGAACACGGCGAAAGGGTTTCAGCCGCCGGTCCTTCTACACCTGTCGAGATTCTTGGCCTAAATGATGTGCCAATGGCAGGCGATAGCTTTCAAGTTGTTATCAATGAACGGATTGCCCGACAGGTAGCGGACAAACGAGCCAATAAAATTAAGGAAGCAAGCAGGCAAGTACAGCGGGTCACCCTTGAAGATCTGTTTAAACAAATCCAGGAAGGGGAGGTCAAAGAACTCAACCTGATTTTAAAAGCGGATGTCCAGGGTTCGGTGGAGGCGCTTAGAGATGCTCTGACTAAATTAAGCCTGGATGAAGTGCAAATTAAGATAATTCATACCGGTGTCGGGGCTATCAACGAAACAGACATCATGCTTGCTTCAGCGTCAAATGCAATTGTTATTGGATTTAATGTCAGACCCGACAGCAACGCCCGTAAACTGGCTGAAAAAAACCAGGTCGATATCAGGCTTTACCGCATTATTTATGAAGCAATTGAGGATATCCAGGCAGCGGTAAAAGGCATGCTTAAACCGGTAATGAAGGAAGTTATTCAGGGTCAGGTTGAGGTCAGGCAGTTATTTAAAGCCTCAAAACTGGGGAATATAGCCGGTTCATATGTTATTGAAGGTAAAATCAGCCGTAATTCAATTGTCAGGGTAATCCGTGACGGTGCTGTTGTTCATGAATCCGGCAGCATTGCTTCGCTAAAGCGTTTTAAGGATGATGTTCGTGAAGTATCATCCGGCTACGAGTGTGGGATACTGCTGGAAAACTATAACGACCTTCATGAAGGTGATATTATTGAAGCTTACTTAATGGAGCAGATAGCACGATAGTTATGTTTTTAATCGCCGTATAGTTTGGAGGGTTAAAATTATGACAGAAAACAGAGTACGGCGGGTTGCTGAACAGATCAAAAAAGATATTGGCGGCATAATCAATTTTGAAATCAAAGATCCAGGGATATCGGGCTTAACCAGTGTAACCGATGTTAGCCTTTCAAAAGATTTACGTCATGCATCGATTTATATCAGCATTTATGGAAGTGATGATGAAAAAGAAAAAACACTTCAGGCCCTGGAGAGAGCTTCCGGATTCATACGCAGTGAAATTGGCCGGCGAATCCGGTTGAGATATACTCCAGAAATTAATTTTATCCTGGATAATTCTATCGAATACGGAGCATACATTGAAGAAGTAATTAAGTCTCTGAAAAAAGAAGAGAATGGTGGTAATGATAACGGACCGGGCAAAAATAGTTGAGTGCTTAAAAGAAGAGGATGCTTTTTACCTGATTTCACACATGCAGCCTGATGGTGACAGTATCGGTTCTCTACTGGCATTAGGTGAAGGCCTATTAAAGAAGGGCAAGAATGTAAAACTTTTTAACCCGGGACCAGTGCCCCGCAAGTTCAGCTTCTTAAAGGGAGCGGATCTGGTTCAGAATGAAGTTTTAATCAACGATCCCACAATACCTGTTGTAGTACTGGACAGCAGCGATCCAGAGCGGCTTGGTATATTCAGAGATGCTGTTATGAAATGCGAGACCATTATCAATATTGATCACCATGTAACCAATCAAAGGTATGGAACCTATAACCTTGTTGATGTTTATGCTGCTGCGACCGGAGAAATCATCTATCATATTTTACATGATCTTGAGTTACCGCTTAACGCAGATATAGCCAGGTCGCTTTATATTGCCATTTCCACCGATACAGGATCTTTTAAATACGATAATACTACCCCTGATACTCACCGGATTACCGCTGCTTTGCTGGAACATATAAAAAACCCGGGACTGCTTAATTTAAAGATATTTGATGAAAGGCCGCTTTCTTTCTATATATTACTTAAAGAAGCTCTTTCCAGCCTGGAAATGTATGCCGATCGGAAAATAGCCGTAATGACTCTTAGCCGTGATATCAGGGAACGCAGTGGAGCAACTACAGATGAATTGGATGGAATAATTAATTATCCCCGTAATATAGAGGGTGTGGAGCTTGGAATATTATTTTATGTTGAAAATTCTCATGAAGTAAAGGTAGGTTTTCGGTCAAAATCGATGGATGTTAGTGTTTTAGCCGGAAAATTTAATGGTGGGGGACATGCCCGTGCAGCCGGATGCCGCCTGTATGATAAATATGAGACTGTTAAAGAACAGGTAATTGATGAAGCTTTGAGCATGGTTAAGTCACTTTCGTTCTGAAGGAGTAGTGGCATTGGACGGAATTATTGTAATCAACAAACCTCGTGACACTACTTCAAACCAGGTAGTACAAACAATTCGCAGGCTATTCCAGGGCATAAAGGCCGGACATTCCGGTACACTGGACCCGATCGCCACCGGTGTATTACCAGTTTGCCTGGGAAAAGCAACCCGTGTAGCTGAGTACATCGTTGAATATCCAAAAACTTACCGTGCCGGGGTAACCCTGGGTGTAACCACCGATACTGAGGATTCTACAGGCTGTATCACCGGGCAGCATGATGTACCCTGTTTTGAGCATAAACAAATTGAGGAAGCTCTCATGGGTTATATAGGAAGCATAGAACAGCTGCCACCCCTTTACTCAGCTGTAAAATACCAGGGGAAGCCGCTTTATTACTGGACTCGTACCGGTAAAGCAGTTCCCCGTCAGGTCAGAACGGCTGATATTTATGAGATAAAACTGCTGAAATATAGCGATAAACATGCACCCCAGATCGAGGTTGAAGTTAAATGTTCAAAAGGGACCTATATCCGCACTCTTGCTGCTGATATAGGACGGGACCTTGCTTGCGGCGCCCATCTTTCTTCCCTGGTCAGGTTAGCTGTTGGCCCCTTTAAACTGGAAAACTCTTTAACGCTGGAAAAAGTCAAGGAACTGGCTGAAAAAGGTCTTTATGAACAAATGCTACAGCCAATGGATTCAGCTCTTGTTCATTTTCCGAAACTTCAGCTAAGTGATGACCAGGTTCAATTTCTGAAAAACGGGCAAACCGTTTCCTGTGGATGTTTGGATAAAAAGGATCAGTGCGAAAAAGAAAGCATGATCAGGATTTACGATAAAGAAGATAAATTTAAAGCTATAGCTGTTTATGAAGCAAGTGATCATGGTGGCAGGTTAAGAACTATTAAATTTTTAGCTTCATAACAGCTGCAGGGTATTTTTAAAAGAGCTGCAGAAAGGTGATTGAAACATGGAATTGATTAATGGTATTGACCGCTTTCCTGTAAATAATGCTCCAATTTTCGTTGCTCTTGGCAATTTTGATGGAGTTCACCGCGGTCATCAGGAAATTTTAAAGCTGGCAGTTGAAAAAGCCAAACAGGAAAAAGGCTTTAGTGCCGCTCTTATTTTTGATCCACATCCTTTAATTGCCCTGCGAGCTGAACAACCTTTAACCCTGTTAACCGATATCGCCGACCGGGCCGAAATTATGGCAGAATTAAACCTTGATTATCTTATTGTAGAACCATTTACAACTGAGCTGTCCAATCTTACCCCGGAGCAATTTATCAGGCAAATCATGCTGGAAAAGTTAAATATCAGCGGTGTTATTGTCGGAGAAAACTATTCATTTGGAAAACAGGGGACGGGCAGTTCAGAAACATTATCTTACTGGGGAAAAGAACTTGGATTCGATGTGGATATAGCGCCCATGCTGTATTATGATGGCACGAAAGTCAGCAGCTCCATAATAAGATCAATGCTGTTATATGGCGCTGTAAACAAAGCATCTGAACTGCTAAATTATTACTTTTTCAGGCAGGGTAGAGTTGTAAAAGGTTATGGAATAGGTAACAAAATGGTTTATCCGACAGCAAATATTGCCACATCTTCACGCTTGTTATGGCCCGGCAAAGGAGTTTACTTAACTTCTGTCGATAAATTGGGCAGCAGTATTTACTACGGGGTTACCAATGTTGGGACACGGCCTACTTTTTCTGATCACGATAACACTGTTGAAACCCATATAATTGATTTTAGCGGAACCATTTATAATCATGAGATTCGGGTTTGTTTCCTTGAAAAATTGAGAGATACAAAAACTTTTACTTCACCAGCTCAGCTGAAAGAACAGGTTGGTAAAGATATAGAAAAAGCAAGGGACTTAATTGATAAAATAAAAAAGGGAAATAACGGCAGCAGCTTTTCTTTACAAGCAGGTTGCAGTGTGCTAAGATCATGATGGTTGAACCGCCGGCTAGGTATGACGATATCCCGACGTTTTACTTGGCATGCGGCGATTAAAAAAAGGGAGGATCATTATATGTTGGAGTATGAAAGAAAGCAGGAGATCATAGATCTGCATAAAAGACATGAGGGCGATACCGGTTCACCGGAAGTCCAGATTGCTTTGATGACAGAAAGAATTAATTACCTCACAGAACACCTGAAAACCCACAAAAAAGATTTTCATTCACAACGCGGTTTATTAAAGCTGGTCGGGCGTCGAAGAGGCCTTTTGAATTACTTGCGTGATCGATCTCCAGAACGCTACCAGGATCTGGTAGCAAAGCTTAAATTAAGAAAATAGTTACCGGGACACGGGGATAACCTCGTGTCCTGGTTTCTCAAAACTGAATTCCTGAGAGGAGTTATTGTATGAAATCATACACCATGGAATTTCAAGGTAGAACAATGACCATGGAAACAGGCCGTTTAGCTAAGCAGGCCAGCGGAGCTGTAATGGTCCGCTACGGCGATACAGTTGTTCTGGTTACTGCAACTGTTTCCGACGAGCCGCGTGAAGGAGTAGATTTTTTCCCTTTAACGGTAGATTATGAAGAAAGACTTTATGCGGTAGGTAGAATCCCCGGCGGTTTTATTAAAAGAGAGGGTAGGCCCACGGAAAGAGCGATCCTGGGCTGTCGTTTAACCGACCGATCACTGCGTCCACTATTTCCCAAGGGATTTCGAAATTCAGTCCATATTGTGAGCACGGTGCTTTCCATGGATCAAAACTGCCCGCCTGAACCGCTTTCTATAATCGGGGCCTCGGCAGCGCTTTCTATTTCAAAGATACCGTTTGATGGACCGGTCGCTGCCGTGATTGTCGGCCTGGTTGATGGGCAACCGGTAATTAACCCAGACCAGGAACAGTTGCAAAATACCAAACTGCACTTAATGCTGGCTGGAACCAGAGAAGCAGTGATGATGGTCGAAGCAGGTGCACAGGAAATAAGTAAGGAAGATGTTTTAAAGTGTATAGAGGCAGGCCACGAAGGTATTAAAGAAATAATTGCTCAGCAGGATCAATTGATTGAAGACTATGGTTGTGAAAAGATGACCGTTGCTGAACAGGAATTACCTGCTGAACTCGTTGAAAAAACTGAACCGGTAATTAAAAAAGGTATTACAGATGCCCTGCAAATTTCCGATAAAAAAGAACGGGAAGACCGGCTTGCTGCTTTTAAAAAGGATATTATGGAGAAATATTTTGAGGAATATCCGGAAAACCAGGCCGAGCTGAGTAAAATATTTGAAAACGTTTTAAAAGAAACCCTGCGGGATCTGGTTATTAATAAAAATATAAGAGCCGATGGACGTAAACCCCAGGAGATTCGTCCAATAAACTGTGAAATATCATTTCTTCCCAGGACTCACGGTTCAGCAATTTTTACCCGGGGACAAACCCAGGTGCTCAGCATATGTACTCTTTCTGCTTTAAGAGATATGCAGATGCTTGATGGTTTAGGTTTGGAAGAATCAAAACGATTCATGCACCATTATAATTTTCCGCCGTACAGTGTCGGAGAAACGGGTTTTATGCGCGGCCCGGGTCGCCGGGAAATCGGTCACGGAGCCTTAGCTGAAAGGGCCCTGGAGCCGGTTGTACCTTCCGAAGATGAGTTTCCTTATACAATTCGACTGGTTTCAGAAGTGCTTGAATCAAACGGATCCACCTCAATGGGTAGTGTTTGCTCTTCTTCACTTTCCATGATGGATACAGGTGTGCCTTTAAAAAGACCGGTTAGCGGTATTGCCATGGGTCTGATTAAAGAAGATAATGACGTGGTTATTTTGTCTGATATCCAGGGAGTTGAAGACTTCCTGGGCGATATGGATTTTAAAGTGGCCGGAACAGAGGTGGGTATTACCGCCCTGCAAATGGATATTAAGATTAAAGGGTTGTCCCGGGAGATTCTTGAAAAAGCCCTGATCGAGGCTGATGTAGGCTATAAATATATCCTGAGTGTTATGAATGAAAGTATCAGTGAACCCCGACCTGAATTGTCACCTAACGCACCGCGTATGATCAAGATGCAAATTTCGGTCGACAAGATCAGGGACGTAATCGGCCCGGGTGGAAAGATGATCAATAAGATCATTGCCGATACAGGAGTTGGTATTGATATAGAACCTGATGGAAGAGTTTTTATTGCAGCAGTAGATCCTGAGGGTGGTAAAAAAGCGAAGGAAATGATAGAGACCCTGGTCAAGGAAGTGGAACCTGGTGAAGTTTATACAGGGAAAGTGACCAGGATTGAACGCTACGGGGCATTTGTGGAGGTGCTTCCCGGTAAAGAAGGCCTTTTGCATATCTCACATCTTGATCACCGGCGGGTTGATAAAACTGAAGATGTAGTCAACCTGGGTGATGAAATAGAGGTTAAAGTGCTTGATATCGATGACAGGGGAAGAATAGATCTTTCCAGAAAAGCATTATTAAAAAAACCACCGGGATATAAAGACGGTGGCAAGCCATATGACAAGCGGAAATAACTCTACTAACTAAAACCCTTTTGTGCAGGGTTTTTAGTTAGTTTTGAATTCCGGCTTATTTCATCACTCGAATAGTTCTCCATATATGCCGGCAGATATCCTTTTATTCTAAACGAATAAAGCAGTATAGAAGGAAATTGAAAGGAATAAATACTTTGGTTCAGAAAACGGTAACATTACCGGTAAAATTAGCTGATCATGCAAAGGATATTCCCTTACCCCGCTATATGACTGCCGGTTCATCCGGCATGGATTTATATGCTGCTGTTGAAGATGATAGAACAGTTATGCCCAATGAAATCGTCATAATACCTTCAGGCCTGCTTGTTGCGGTACCACCCGGATATGAGCTGCAAATCCGGCCTCGCAGTGGCCTGGCCGCTAAAAATGGTATAGGTATTCTTAATTCTCCGGGAACAATTGATTCTGATTACAGGGGAGAAATCAAGGTAATTTTGATCAACTTGGGCCGAAAACCTTTTTTAATTAAACGCCTTGACCGCATCGCCCAGATGGTTCTTTGTCCGGTATCCCGGGCAGCAATCATAGAAGCTTCTGAATTGAACATAACTGATCGCGCAAATGGCGGTTTCGGCCATACCGGAGAACATTGATGGCTATCTTTAAATGTAGTAATATCTTATAATTAAAAATAACGATGGAGGTTTATTTTGTCTAGAAAGAATAGAAAAAGTAACAATTTACAGCTGATTCCGTTAGGCGGAGTCGGTGAAATAGGGAAAAATATGTTTATTCTTAAGTATGGCCGTGAATGCATTGTTATGGATGCCGGGTTGAAGTTTCCTGACGAAGCCATGCTGGGTGTAGATATTGTTATCCCTGATATATCATTCCTGTTGGAAAATGATCTAAAAATTTTAGGAATTGTCCTTACCCATGGACATGAAGATCATATTGGAGCAATGCCTTATATAATCGAGGAATTAAAGGCACCTATATACGGAACAAGATTAACCCTGGGATTATTGAAAGCAAAATTTATGGAACATCCGGTTAATAGTATTCAATTAAACGAAATTAACCCTGATCAAAAGTTGGTTTTATCCGAAAATTTTAAGCTATCTTTTTTCCGGACTAATCACAGCATTCCGGACTCAGTGGGTATTGCAGTCGAAACACCGGTCGGTACAATTGTTTATACCAGTGATTTTAAATTTGACCAGACTCCCGTAGACGGTAAGATTACGGATTATTACAAACTGGCTGAACTGGGCAGAAATGGAGTTGTTGCCGCATTAATTGATTCCACAAATGCCGATCGACCGGGCTATACTTTTTCAGAGAAAGAGGTAGGGGAAAGTATAAATGAAATTTTTCGCCTATCGAAAAGCCGGATTATCCTGGCTACTTTTGCTTCAAATATTCACCGGATCCAACAGGTAGTAGATGCTGCTGTTCGCTACGAGCGGAAAGTCTGTGTGGTGGGCCGAAGTATCGTAAACTCGGTTGATATTTCCACTGAACTGGGTTATTTAAATATACCCAACGGGGTTCTTGTCGATCCGGATAAGGTTAGTGATATGCCCCCGGATAAGATAGCTTTAATTACGACCGGCAGCCAGGGAGAACCGATGTCAGCTTTAACCAGGATATCTCAATCTGAGCATCGTCAGGTAGGGATAAAACCGGGCGATACAGTAATTATTGCAGCTAATCCGATACCCGGCAATGAAAAACTGGTTGCCCGAACGGTCAATAATCTTTACCAGTTGAAAGCAAAAGTTATTTATCAGCCTGTATCCGGTGTTCATGTGTCCGGACATGGAAGCGAAGAAGAAATTAAGATGATGCTTAATCTATTGCGCCCGGAACACATAATTCCGGTTCATGGTGAATACAGGCAGCAGGCAAACTGTTCAATCATCGCCCAAAAGCTGGGCATATCTGAAGATAAAGTATTTATGGCCAAACCCGGTAATGTTATGGAATTTAATGACGGAAAAGGACGTATGGCTGGATCAGTTGCAGCCGGAAGAGTTTTAGTCGATGGTTTTGGGGTTGGCGATGTTGGCGAAGTTGTCATTCGTGACCGGCAGATGTTATCGGAAGATGGTATTGTGATTATAATCATGGTGATGGATCCGGAAAAAAATACAGTTATTTCCGGGCCGGAAATAATAACCCGTGGTTTTGTTTATGTTCGGGAATCGGTAGACTTAATTGAAGGGGCAAAAAGCGAATTATTAAAAATAACTGAAGATATTAACCAGAAAAAATTGACTGAATGGAATAAAATTAAATCAAAGGTCAGGGATGTCGCTTCTTCATATTTTTATGAACATACTGGACGAAAACCAATGATTATGCCAATAATTATCGACATCCCAACCGGTAATGCTAAAAAACAGTAATTAAATGCCGGGTTTAAATATTTTAAGGTTATTAGTTATTTGAATTTATAAGGAGGGAATAATTTGAAAACGACCTTAAGCGTTATCAAGGCGGATATTGGAAGCATAGCAGGGCATATCAGGCCAAGCGAAGCATTAATCGAATCGGTAAGGGATTGCATTGATCGCCAGTTAGGTAAGTTGATTACTGATTACTATGTTGGCAGTACCGGTGACGATGTAGCAATCTTATTTTGTCACCAGCACGGTACCGGAAACAGTGATTTACATCAACTGGCCTGGGATGCTTTTATATGCGGGACAGAAAAAGCAAAAGAACAGGGCCTGTACGGAGCAGGGCAGGACCTCCTGGCGGATGCTTTTTCCGGCAATGTCAAAGGACTCGGACCGGCTGTAGCAGAGATGGAAATTGAAGAACGTCAGGCCGAACCTTTTTTACTATTTACAGCTGATAAAACCGATCCCGGGGCCTATAACCTCCCTTTATACTTAAGTTTTGCCGACCCGATGCACTGCTCCGGACTGGTGCTTTCTCCTAAAATCAGCCAGGGTTTTAAATTTGTTATTCTTGATGCTGCTCATGTGGAGGAAGACAGACTTATAGAACTGAATACTCCGGAAGATACATATGACATTGCAGCACTTTTACGGGATAATGAACGTTTTGTTGTATCAGCAATTTATTCAAGAGCTACAGGTGCTCAGGCTACTGCTGCCAGCACCACCCGGTTGCACAATATTGCCGGTAAGTATACCGGTAAAGATGATCCGGTTCTTTTGGCACGCTGCCAGGGTGATTTTCCGGCCACAGGGGAGATCCTTTCGCCTTATAGTATAGGTCACTATGTAGCCGGTTTTATGCGTGGCAGTCATACCGGCCCCTTAATGCCGGCTAAAATGGGCTGTACTATCTCATTTTTCGACGGTCCGCCGGTAGTCAGTGCGGTTGGATTTTGTGTGCACAACGGTAAGTTGACAGAACCTGTTGACTGCTTTGATCATCCTTACTGGGATTATATCAGGGATAAAGTTTCCCGGAAGGCAAGCGATATCAGAGAGCAGGGCTTTTCAGGACCGGCAATGCTTCATTATTCTGAACTGGAATATGGAGGTATTGTTGAAACCATGAAAAAACTGGACAAGAAATTTTCCTGCTAACTTCACTTTTACAAATATTTAAATCTTTGTGGGGTTGCCTGGTTCGGGCAGCCCCACTAAATAATAGGCTTAATTAATTAGAAGGATTTAAACTAATTATGTGAAAGGAAGAAAACTTATTGAAACGCTACAAGTTTATAGCCAATCCTATTGCCGGTGGTGGAAAAGCAAAAGCTTTAATTCCAAAAGTTGAGAAATATTTCCGGGATGCAGGTGCTGAATTCGATATTTATTGGACTAAAAAAGCCGGAGATGGTATCGAAGCTGCCTATAAGGCTGCAAACGAAGGATTTGATTTCATTGTCGCAGCCGGTGGAGATGGCACGGTCAACGAAGTGTTAAATGGAATTGTCGGCACTAAATCAATATTGGGAGCAATTCATGCTGGTAAGGGTAACGATTTTGCAACTGCTGTCAATATGCCCCCTGACATTGAGTTATCCTGTATGGCATTAATTAAAGGAAAAACCAGGGCCATTGACCTGGGGAAAGTACTGGATCGGTATTTTATTAATACAGTCGGAGTTGGCTTTGATGCAGCGGTAGCTTTAAGAGTTAACCGCGGGGTTAGACCTTTCAAAGGAGTTTCTGCTTATATTTATGCTTTCCTTGAAACACTTATGTCTTATCAGGTAGTTGAGATGGAAATCGAAATGGGAAATAGCACTCTTAAATTGACCCCTTTACTGGTTGCCGTGGGAATCGGCCAGGCTTACGGTGGCGGGATGAAAATTGTTCCCGATGCAATACAGGATGACGGCCTTTTCGATGTTTGCGTGTTTAATGTTATGAACAAATTGAGCCTGGTGTATCATTTCCCAAAAGTATTTAGCGGAAAGCTCAAAAATATTGAGCAGGCAGCGATGTACCGGACTCCGGAAATCAAGTTGAACTTAAGCGAAACCCGCCCCCTGCATATGGAAGGGGAAATACTATTTGGTGATCATATGCACTTTACCATTCAGCAAAAAGGTATGACCGTGATAACCGGAAACGATAATTAAGTGTATCAATGCCCCCGTCGTATCATTTTGGCACCGCCGTAACTTTACTTTCTTGAACAAGTGTTTTATAATGCTCAATATAATTAACAGGGTGGATTGTTATTTTTGGCTAAAAGGAAAAAAAATAGTTCAAAAAATGAGATGAGAAACCAGGTTAAGGGTATCCTTATTGTGGCTTTGGCCTTTTTTTGCTATGTTGGCCTGACCCAGGCCGGACAAACCGGAGGTTTGGGTTTGTTTATTAACAATATACTCCGGATACTGGCCGGTGAAACTGCTGTTGTTGTCCCTATTTTCATTGGATTACTGGGTTTGCGTTTTATTTTACCCGGAGAAAAGTTTAATTTAAAATCAAGGATGCTNGGCCTGTTAATACTTTCGATTTTGGTCATGATTTGGATTCATCTGCAATTAATGACAGATAGAATGCCTCANTTGGCCGCGAATAATATTTTTTTTGAAAGTATTAAAATTGGCCTGGATAAAGAGGGTGGAGGATTTGTCGGAGCTGTTTTTGCCGCCGGCTTGTTTTTTTCTATTGGTTTAACCGGCAGTCGGATTCTTCTTGCAGCTTTAGCCCTTATTTCTGCCCTGCTGGTTTTAAACATCTCGGTTAGAAGTCTTTTCAGTTTACTACTGCTTTTTTTGGAACAAATAATCTATTTAATAAAAAACCTGGGACAGTTTCTTATTAATATGACCCGAAAAGTTATCAATGGATTCCAGGTCAAATTAAGGACGGCCGGTGAAAAAAAGAAAAATGCAGCGGTTTTAAAAACAAGTAATCAGGTAAATAATATTCCTGGAGATGGTATTCCCAAAATTGAAGACTGGAGTGAGGCTCAAGAAAAAGAAACCGGCTTGCGTTCCTTTGATTATCAAGGTGAAAGAGCGCCAATTATAGTCGATCCGGAAAACAAGAAAGAACAGTCTTTAGAATTACCGGTCGTGACCGGTAAAAGCAGTTTTTTATCTGACTATCTACTGCCAACTCCGGATCTTTTAACATTACCCGGTCCTAATGGCGATCAACAACTGAAAAACAGCAGGGAAAGGGCCAAAAAGCTGGAAAGCACCCTGCAAAATTTTGGTGTAAAGGCAAAAGTAACTCATGTGCAGTCAGGACCAACAGTAACCCGTTTTGAAGTACAGCCGGAAGCCGGGGTTAAGGTTAGCAAAATAATCAGCCTGTCAGATGATTTAGCCCTCAACCTGGCCGCACCACTGGTCAGGATTGAAGCGCCTATTCCCGGCAAAGCGGCCCTGGGTATAGAAGTTCCCAATACAATAATATCTCTTGTTCATTTACGAGAAGTTATCGAAGAAAAAGCTTTTAAGAGCAGCTCTTCTCCGCTGACGATCGGTTTGGGTAAGGATATTACCGGGGTACCGGTTATCGCTGATCTGGCAAATATGCCGCATTTATTAATTGCCGGTGCAACCGGAGCCGGTAAAAGTGTCTGCCTGAATTCACTGATTACCAGCATTCTATTTAAAGCAAATCCGGAACAACTGCGCTTTATGATGATTGATCCAAAAGTGGTTGAGTTAAGTGTTTATAACGGCATTCCACATCTGTTAATGCCAGTTCTCACCGATCCGCGCAAAGCATCACTTGCCCTGCGGAAAATGGTAAAAGAGATGGGCAGGCGTTATGAATTATTTGCCAGTCTCGGCGTTCGTGATATCCGGACGTACAGTGAAATGGCTGCCGGTAATCCAGAAATGGAGCATTTACCATATATTGTCATAATTATTGACGAACTGGCTGATTTAATGCATGTCTCGCCAGGAGAGGTAGAGGATGCTATTGCCCGGCTGGCCCAAATGTCAAGAGCGGCAGGTATTCACCTTATTGTAGCCACCCAGAGGCCTTCTGTAGATGTATTAACGGGAATAATTAAGGCCAATATAACCTCAAGAATCGCTTTTACCGTTTCATCACAATTTGATTCAAGAACTATTCTCGATATGGCCGGGGCCGAAAAACTGCTTGGTCGGGGGGATATGCTTTTTTACCCTGTGGGAGCAGTCAAGCCTTTCAGGGTACAGGGTGCATATATAAGTGAAGATGAAGTTAAAAAGATTACCGACTTTATTAAAGAACAGGGTCTGACCGAACAGGAAAACGGCACTACCTTTCTGGAAACACCGGAAGAGGAAGTTGAAGAGGAAGAAATCGATACTTTATTTACTGAAGCGGCAGATCTTGTGGTCAGGACAGGACAGGCCTCTATATCATTGCTGCAAAGGCGTTTTCGTATTGGTTATACCAGGGCCGCACGCTTGATTGATGACCTGGAAAGAAAAGGTATTGTTGGAGAGTTTGAAGGCAGTAAACCCAGGCAGATTTTGGTTACGGCAGAACAGGCCGCCAGGATTTGCGAAGAAATCAATCGAGATTCTGAATAATGATTAATGCTGTTTTAAGGAGATAAGGCTGCTGAAATCATTAACGGAAAATCAGCATAGTAATATTTTTGATTTGAAAAATAACTATCCGACAGGCCTTAAACTGGCAGCTGTCTCACTGGGTTGTTCAAAAAACAGGATTGATACAGAAGAAATACTTGGTTATCTTGCCCGAAAGGGTTTTATTATTACTGATCATTACCAGTCAGCAGATATTATTCTAATCAATACCTGCGCATTTATAGATCAGGCTCAGGAAGAATCGGTAAATACTATTCTTAAGATGGCCAAAACTACTGATCAAAATAGGCCCAAAATAGTTGCTGCCGGTTGTTTGGTCGAAGTGTTTGGTCATAAAATTATTCAGGATTTCAGGGAAGTAGATGGAGCTATTGGCGTCCATAGCTATTCAAACCTGGATCAGTTTATAAGAATGCTTTTCAGCGGCAAACGCACGGTGATCAAGAAGTCCCCTCCAAACATATATTGTTCGCTGTCACCCCGAATAATAACTGCTCCGGCACACAGTATTTCCGTCAAGATTGCCGAAGGCTGCAGTAACTGCTGTCATTACTGTTTAATCCCTCGGATCAGGGGCCCCTATAGAAGCCGTGATCCGGAAGATATTATCACTGAAATCAAGGATTTACTGGATAAAGGTACTTCTGAAATAAATTTGATAGCCCAGGATACAACTGCTTACGGCAGTGATCAATACCATTTGCCTAATTTAAGCGGGTTAATAAGAACTATATTGACCCTGGATCGGACATTCCGGCTGAGGATCATGTATACCTATCCTTCCAGGATTGATGACGAACTAATTGAACTTATTGCCTCTGAAAAAAGAGTTTGCAACTACCTGGATATCCCTATTCAGCACACTAATGATCAAATGCTCAAACGAATGGGCAGATCATATAACCGTCAAGAGCTAACTATACTTTATAATAAACTGCACAGAAAGATCCCTGATCTGGCTTTACGAACCACATTGATGGTTGGCTATCCTGGAGAATCCAGTTCCTATTTCAGGGACTTAATCAGTTTCGTTGAAGACAATCCATTTGACAGTTTAGGCGCATTTACTTATTCACGCCAGGCAGGGACAATTGCGGGCAATTTAGATGGGCAGGTTAATAGCCGGGTTGCTAAAAAGCGTTATCGTGACCTGATGATGAGACAAAAACAGATAGCCCGTAAAATAAATGAAAAATATGTGGGAAGACATCTGAGCATACTTGTAGATGGAGCAAGCAAAACCGGTGCCAACTGGTATTATGGTCGCACAGAATACCAGGCTCCTGAAGTAGACGGATTGGTTTATTTTCGTTCAACTGTACCTTTAAAACCAGGCTCATGGGTTTCAGCAAAGATTAATGCTGTTACATCTTATAATTTATGGGCAGGGAACTCCACACTACTTAAATCATTTTCTGAATAACTTAAAATATGACCTTTACGAGGTGAAGTTTTTGCAGGCTGATCTGATTTGTATCGGTAATGAACTTTTAACCGGATTGATAGAAAACAGCAATACTGGTTTTCTGGCCAGGCGGTTATGGTCTGCTGGAATAGAAGTTCGTGAAGCAACTGTTGTCGCAGACGACCGGGAAGCGATAAAAAATGCCCTGGAAAGAGCCATGGAAAAAAGTGAAATAGTTATTCTTACCGGTGGATTGGGACCAACAGATGATGATATGACCAAAGAAGCGGTTGCCTCTATTCTTGATCTGCAGCTGGTGCTAAACCGGGAGTGGTTAGAAAGGATGGAGAGTTTTTTTTCCTGTCGGGGTATAAGAATGCCTGAAAACAACCGGAAGCAAGCCATGGTCATTGAAGGCGCTGCCCTTTTGGAAAATCAATGCGGAACCGCACCGGGCTCAATGATTGAAAGAGAAGGCAGACTGATTATCATGCTGCCCGGTCCGCCTAATGAAATGAGCCTGATGTTTGATCAATCCGTTTTGCCGTTTATTTTTAATTATAATCCGGGGAACGTAACCATGGTGAAAACGTTAAAGTGTTGTGGTATAGGTGAATCGATGCTGGAAGAAAAAATTAAAATGCTTGGTTCATGGGATTTTCCACCTATATCATATATTGCCAGGGGTTTTGAAGTTAATCTGCAAATAAAAGGTAAAGGAAACGCTAAAGAAGCCGCAGCAGCTATTGAAAAAGCTGAAAAACAGTTAAAATCATTACTCGGAGATCATATTTACGGTAGTGAAGATGATACTTTAGCCAGTCGGGTAGCTGAACTATTAGCAGAAAAACAAATGACCATTGCCCTGGCTGAATCCTGCAGCGGGGGTCATTTGTCGGATATGCTAACAGATATTCCAGGCATTTCTAAGTTTTATAAAGGCGGCCTGGTTGCTTACAGTGAAGAGGTTAAAACCTCTAAACTGGGTCTTGATCAGGAACTGCTAAAAAAAGAAGGCCTGGTCAGCGAAGCGACTGCAAAAGCAATGGCTGAAGCAGCAAGAAATTATTTTAACTCAGATCTGGCAGCAGGAATAACCGGTCTGGCCGGCCCGGATAGTGATTCATCGAATAAGCCGGTTGGCCTGGTTTATATAGCCGTTTCATCTGCTAAAGGTTGTCAATGTAAAAAAATGAACCTTGGTGGTGGACGGCAAATGGTAAAGGAAAGATCTTCACAACTGGCCCTGGACATGATCAGAAGAACGCTGTTGTCTATCCGGACATAAGGAGGTAAGAATATTGGCCAGGTTATTTATTGCCATTGAACTTTCCAAACAGCAGAAGGAAGAAGTTCTAAAATTACAGCAAAAACTAAATGGTTTCCTGGAAGGGGTGAGCTGGGTAAAACCGGAAGGAATGCATCTTACCTTAAAATTTTTGGGGGATACTGAACCGGATTTAATTGATAATATTAAAAAAGCCATGGATAACAGTGTTGTTTCAGTTAACCAGTTTAAATTGGCTATCGGTTACAGCGGAGTATTCCCATCTGTTCACAAAGCAAGGGTAATGTGGATCGGCGTTCGTGAAGGGGAAACAGCCCTTAAGCATCTGGCACAGAATCTAGATATAAACCTTTCCAGCTACGGTTTTAAACCTGAAAAAAGAAGTTACAAACCACATCTTACGATCGGTAGAATTCGCCGACCGATTCCGGTTCACCTGATCAAAAGATTCATTGAACAGGAAAATAGTTTTTATACATCTTCCAGTATTGCTGAAGAAATAGTATTATTTGAAAGCCAACTTACTCCTAAGGGTTCAATTTATACTGTACTTTATAAAAACGGACTGGCTGGATAAAAATGATTATATTTCTACTTCAAATGATGCAGGAGATCGAACAGCTAAACAGAAGATAACACCATCAGGGCTAGGCCAGTAAAATTCAAGTGGCAATCCCTGTTTAAGGAGGTAATAATAATTGGAAAAAGAAAAAGCGCTTGAATCAGCACTATTACAGATTGAAAAGCAGTTCGGCAAAGGCTCAATTATGAAATTAGGTCAGGATGCAGTAACTGAAATTGCCGTAATTCCTTCCGGCTGCCTGGCAGTAGATGCAGCTTTGGGAGTTGGGGGAATACCGAGGGGCAGGGTTATTGAAATTTTTGGCCCTGAATCTTCAGGTAAGACAACAGTTGCACTGCATATTATTGCCGAGGCACAGAAACGCAATGGTTTTGCCGCATTTATCGATGCCGAACATGCCCTTGATCCCCAGTATGCAACCAATCTCGGGGTGAACCTTGACGAACTTTTAGTTTCGCAGCCCGATACCGGTGAGCAGGCACTGGAAATAGCAGAAGCCCTGGTTCGCAGCGGCGCTATAGATGTTCTTGTCATCGATTCAGTGGCCGCACTGGTCCCAAGAGCTGAAATTGAAGGAGAAATGGGCGATGCCCATGTTGGTTTACAGGCCAGGCTTATGTCCCAGGCTCTGCGTAAATTATCCGGGATTATCAGCAAATCAAAAACCAGTGCAGTATTTATTAATCAAATCAGAGAAAAAGTTGGCATAATGTTTGGTAATCCCGAGGTAACTCCGGGAGGGCGGGCACTAAAATTTTATTCCTCGGTTAGGATGGAAGTAAGAAGGATTGAATCACTTAAAATTGGTTCCGATCAGATTATCGGTAATCGGACCAGGATAAAAGTAGTTAAAAATAAAGTGGCTCCTCCATTTAAAATTGCTGAATTTGATATTCTTTACGGAAAAGGTATTTCAGCAGAAGGTTCATTGATTGATCTCGGCCTTGAGCACAAAGTAATCGAGAAAAGCGGTGCCTGGTATTCTTACGGTGAGGAAAGGTTGGGTCAGGGACGGGAGAATGTCAGGGACTACCTCAAAGAAAATCTGCAAATCAAAAATGAGATTGAATTAAAGGTGCGGGAACTGGCAGGACTTCCGGTGACAAATGTTAATAAAAGCGAAAGTGAAATTAAATCCAAAGATAATAAAAATAACGAAATCAATACTAAACCAGGACCGGATTTAAAAGAACAGTGATTACGGAGTTGAAATTGTTTGGATACAGATGCAGCTTTAAAAAAAGCCCGTTACCTGACATTAAGATTTTTAACTTACCGGGCGCGCAGTAAAAATGAAGTTTACGATTACCTGGAAAGAAAAGGTTTTTCTGAAGACGTAAGTGCAGAAGTGATTAAAGATATGGAAAACTATGGTTATATTAATGATGAACGATTTGCAAATGATTTTATTATTTACCGGAAACTAAGGGGATTTGGCTTAAAAAGAGTTCGTTATGAACTGGATATGAAAGGTGTAAATAGCCAGGTTATTGATCAAAAAATAGCAGAACTTTTTAATCCGGAAGAAGATTTGGAAAGAATTAAAGAGATTTTGATTAACAGAAGCGCAGGCAAGACCTGTGATAAAAATGATGAAAAATGGCTTAAACGTGAAGTATCTTTTTTGAAAAGGCGTGGTTTTCAGGATAATTTAATTTTTAAAGCTCTTAAAGTCTGTGATCCTGTCGATTAAGGGTCGAGTAATCTTTCCTTGACATAATATCGTTAAAAAGCTAAAATTACTATAGAAAATATTTTTTTAATTATATACTAGTTCGGTGCATAACTATTAAGAGAAAGCCTGGTGCCAAAAGGCACTGTGGATAGATAAAATAACATAAAAATTTATGCAGATAAGGGATTAATTTACCTTTTTCTGATCTTTCTCTTTTAAGCTGTGTTCTGAACACAGCTTATATTTTTTATATAGCACAAATAGAGTATATAGTTACAAACAAAGAAACGGAGGTGAGTATTATGACGACTAATATATTATTAATAATTATTGCTGCTTTACTGGTTGGAATTGGAGTCGGGTTCTTTATTCGAAAAATTATCGCTGAAGCCAGGATCTCATCTGCTGAATTTGCCGCAAAACAAATTCTTGAAGAAGCGAAACAGGAAGCCAGCTCTATAAAACGTGAAAAAGAACTTGAAGCAAAAGAAGAAAACCACAGGCTTCGAAACGAACTGGAAAAAGAAAACAGGGAAAGACGTTCAGAATTGCAGAGGATGGAACGAAGATTACTGCAGAAAGAAGAGACCCTTGATCGAAAAATAAATAATATTGAGCACAAAGAAGAAGAACTAAGAAAAAAAGAAGAAGATAACAGAAAGACAGAAGAACAACTGGAAATACTTCATCAAAAACAACTATCAGAGTTGGAAAAAATATCAGGCATGACCTCTGATGAGGCAAAAGAGATATTGCTGCAAAGAGTAAGAGATGATATAGATCATGAAATGGTAATGATGGTCAAAGAAATGGAAAACAAAGCTAAAGAAGAAGGGGAGAAGAAAGCCAGGGAAATTGTTACCNTGGCCATACAGCGTTGTGCTGCCGATCATGTGTCCGAGACAACCGTTTCTGTTGTATCCTTACCTAACGATGAAATGAAAGGTAGGATTATTGGCCGTGAAGGACGTAATATCCGGGCTCTGGAAACATTAACCGGTATTGACTTGATAATTGATGATACCCCTGAAGCAGTTATTATTTCCGGCTTTGACCCGATTAGGCGTGAAATTGCGCGAATAGCCTTAGAGAAACTTGTCAGTGATGGACGTATTCACCCGGCAAGGATTGAAGAAATTGTGGAGAAAACACGTAAAGAAATTGATGCCCAGATAAAAGAAGAGGGGGAAAGAGCAGCCTTCGAAACCAAGGTTCATGGATTACATCCGGAGATGATCAATCTTCTCGGCAAACTTCGTTACCGGACAAGCTATGGTCAAAATGTATTGCAGCATTCAATCGAGGTATCGCATCTTGCCGGAATAATGGCTTCAGAATTAGGACTCGACGTTACACTAGCAAAAAGAGCCGGATTACTTCATGATATTGGTAAAGCGATTGATCACGAAACCGAAGGCTCGCATGTTCAAATTGGTTCAGAACTTGCCAAAAAATACAAAGAATCACCCGCAATTATAAATGCCGTGGAGGCTCATCATGGTGATACTGATTTTCATACGATGGAAGCGGTGTTGATTCAGTCTGCAGATGCTATATCGGCCGTCAGGCCGGGCGCGAGACGTGAAACTCTTGAAGCTTATATTAAGAGACTGGAGAAACTGGAAAATATTGCGGATTCATTTCAAGGAGTAGAAAAAGCTTACGCTATCCATGCCGGCAGGGAAATCAGGATCATAGTTAAGCCGGATCGGATTGATGATTATTCTTCTATTAAGGTTGCGCGTGAAATTGTGAAAAAAGTAGAAAATGAACTTGAATATCCCGGTCAAATTAAAGTAACGGTAATAAGAGAGACAAGAGCGGTGGATTACGCTAAATAATAGATTTAACAAATAACATTTTATAAAAGTACCTTTATCAATATCATTTTAGAGGTACTTTTTTTATCTTGAAGGAAAACGTATATGTTAGAAGAATATTTTTATAGAGAATGTTTTTATTGTTTGAGCATTTAAACCATCAATTAAATTAACTGAGAGGCTTGGAGCAGGTGCGATGGACTTTTTGTTTATAGGAGACATTGTTGGGAAACCAGGCAGAAACTGCATAAAAAATTATCTCCCGTACTTGTTGAAGAATAAACGCTACGATTTGATAATCGCCAACGGTGAAAATGCTGCCGGTGGAGCGGGTATAACCGAAAAAACATTCTTCGAATTAAGGAGAATGGGTATAGATATAATAACCGGGGGAAATCACATCTGGGACCAAAAAGATGTCTATAATTTTATTGACCATGAGCCGGAAATGATCAGGCCGGCAAATTATCCACCAGCAACAACTCCCGGTAAAGGATCCATTGTTGTTGAACGTAATGGTGTGAAAATTGCGGTGATTAATCTAGTAGGCAGGGTCTTTATGAATCCTGTAGACTGTCCATTTAGGACAGTAGAAAAAGAGATATCTGTTTTAAACAGTCAAGCTGATATTATAATTGTTGATGTACATGCCGAAGCAACTTCGGAAAAACAGGCCATGGGCTGGTTTTTAAATGGTAAAGTTAATGCAGTAATCGGTACCCATAGTCATGTCCAGACTGCAGATCAAAGAATTTTGCCTGGAAACACAGCATATATAACCGATGTAGGTATGGTTGGCCTTTATGATTCCATCCTGGGGGTTGATATTAAGGGGCCTCTAAATAGATTTATAACGCAATTACCATACAAGTTGGACATTTCACAGGGAAGAACTGTATTTAATGCTGTTGATTTTGAGATAAACGAGAATACAGGAGAAGCTCTATCAATAAAACGTATTTTTGAAATTATTTAATAATATATCATATTATTCATATAATTCAGGCAGGATATTGTATAATTAAGACGAATAATGTAATCAAACCCGTAAAGGAGGAGTTTCACAAATGGAAGTATTGAAAGTCTCAGCAAAGTCCAATCCAAATTCTGTAGCCGGAGCCCTTGCTGGAGTTCTTAGAGAAAAAGGTGGAGCAGAAGTTCAGACAATTGGAGCTGGAGCCCTCAACCAGGCTGTAAAAGCTGTAGCTATTGCCCGTGGTTTCGTCGCTCCGGGTGGTATCGATTTAATATGTATCCCGGCCTTTACGGATATCGAGATTGACGGTGAGGAACGAACAGCAATTAAGTTGATTGTCGAACCCCGGTAAAAGAGACTGTTTGGATGGGGCTAATTAATGCAAGAACACCCTTTTGATTGTTACTTGCAAAAGGGTGTTTTTTTAATTGTTTAGTATAATATTCGTAGCATTAGAAATGAGATTGGCGTAAATGAATAATAAAAACAAAATTGATCTTCATATGCACAGTAATGCCTCAGACGGGCTCTGCAGTCCTGGTGAACTAATCAAAATAGCTGCTAATGCCGGTTTGGCTGCAGTGGGTTTAACCGATCACGATACAATCAAAGGGCTGCCTGAAGCATCATGTGCCGCTAAAAAATATAATCTGGAGTTGGTTCCCGGTGTGGAAATAGGTGTGTTGGAAGAAAACCAGGAAGTCCATATTCTTGGATACTATCCCCAATACAAGGATGATTTGAAAAACGCATTGGAAAGAGTCCTAAAAGAACGTTATACCAGGATGGATGAAATTGTAGGAAAGCTGAGAAAACAGGGCTTTAAATTAAACCTTGAAGAAGTATTGGCGGAAGCGGGAAATTCAGCTCCGGGCAGGTTGCACCTGGCCCGTTTATTGCTTAAAAAAAGATATATTAATAGTCTTGAACAGGCTTTTTCTTTATACCTGAATCAGAACCGTGAAGCATATGTACCCCGAAAAACTTTTACAATTAAACAAGCGATGAGTTTACTCAAAGAGGTAAAAGCAATTCCGGTTATCGCTCACCCGGGGGTTGATGGCAGTTCAATGCTTGATAAACTGATTCCTCTTGGTTTGCTTGGAATTGAAGTATTTCATCCTGAACACAGCACGGCTCAAAAAAGGACTTACCAGAAAATAGCACTTGAAAATAATCTTTTGATAACCGGCGGCTCAGATTATCATGGCGACTATAAGAGATACGGTTACTATCCACAGCATCTGGCCATATCAAACCAGTACCTATTACCATTAAAAAATTATACTGTGAAATGATTAGTGCTCTTTTCACAAACATAAGAAAGTGTTACAATATAGCAGATGCCTGTACAAAGAAATGGAGTGAAAGCAGTAAATGGAAAACATGGACTTTGCCCTGCAGGTCATGGTTTTGGGATTTTTAGTTGTTATGGTTACTCTTTTTGGTCTCTATGGTTTACTGGTTTTATTCAACAGACTGTTATACAGACCTTCCCCGGTGGCAACCGGAACACAAGAAAAAGAGATTTCTTTTTCCTCTCAAGAAGATTCAAAAGCAGAAAA
>SL_3KL_010_SEDDRAFT_10000078_pt1 | contig 58751 bp, 46 predicted proteins | sample SodLakKL_010_SED_2_FD_10381 | JGI IMG/M metagenome (IMG submission 10381)
AGATCTGTACGCGACAGACCATCAATAACATGCTGCCTGAAAGTCCGGTATGAAAACTCATTCCCGGTCACCATGATGATCAGTATGGCAAGCAACAGATTAAACCAGCTGGCAACCCAAGTAAAATAGCTCCAGATATGGGGAAATCTGAAAAAATTGACAGTGTCAAATCCGGGAACTGAAATGTCGATTTGCGATGAAACAAATATTACAAGGGAGAACAGGGCAAGATGCAGTCCGAGAATTACCTTGAAGGAAGTGTAGTTAAGCAGTTTTGTCAGCTCTATATTAAGTAATTTACGCATTGGATCATAGATTAATTGAAAAAAGACAGATTTCTGATAAATTATTTTACCAGTTCCAGAAACTGTGACTCCAGGCTTTTCTTAACAGGCAGGATTTTCGAAAGCACAATGCCGTTATCAAATGCAAATTTATTCAACTCGGCAGAAGAGGTGGAAGGATCGCATGTAATGAGAAGATCATCCCCTTTCATTTCTGATGATTTTAGTAATCCTGCCCTTATAAGCGGCTCTTCGAGTCTCTTTATATCCGGTGCTGAGATCAGAAATACCTGGTCGCCACCAAGCAATTGATCTACCCTGCCGGTGGCAAGAAGTTCACCTCCCTTGAGAACAGCCACATGGGTACACACCTTTTCTACCTCGGCCAGAATATGGCTGGCAAGTATTACTGTCTTACCCTTCTGTGCTTCACCGGAGATAATATTTCTGACTTCGGCAATTCCTTCCGGGTCAAGTCCGTTGGTCGGCTCATCCAGTACCATGACCTCAGGATCTCCGAGAAGTACCGAAGCCATGGCAAGTCGCTGCTTCATTCCAAGCGACAAGGTGCTGTAGGAAGAGTGTTTTCTTGAATAAAGGTTAGTGATTTTCAGAACCCTGTCAATATCAGCTACAGGGAGCTCCTTTATTCCGGCCACAATTTTAAGATTATTGAAAAGACTCAGATAGGGATAAAAATTCGGAACCTCAATAAGGCTCCCTACATCTCTTTTCCATCCGGAGTCAGACTTTGAATTACCGAACCATGAAAAAGAACCCGATTGCTGGTGAACAACTCCCATTATGATGGATAATGTTGTGGTTTTACCGCTTCCGTTCGGACCGAGAATTCCAAAAACCTGTCCCTTCTCAACCTCCAGGGTAAGATTATGTACGGCTTTAATTCGGCCATAATGTTTTGTTAACCGTTTAATTTCCAGAATCTTTTGCATAGGATTATTAAATAATTATCGCATCGTCAGACTTCCTTCACAGGTAAGTTTCGCAAGGTCAGCAATCTATTAACCCAAAGACGAACATGTAACAAAAATATTACAACAAGAGCAATAATTTTGTAAAAGAGTAAATTAATTATCAATAAAAAAGCCGGTTCTTAAAACCGGCAATTAATCATTGAATGTAATATTATCCCGCATTACAGGAAGTTGTCAGTTACCCAACTCCGAAATGAATTTTATTCTCATAAGCCGGATATCTTCTTCTGAAAAATCCTCCTCACCCAGTTCGGCCAGGGCCTCTTGCAACGATTCAGACTCGGCCTCTTCCCGGAAATACTCGTAAACATCTGCCTGCCTGTCCTCATCAATCAGTCCGTCGATATAATAATCAATATTCAGTTTGGTGCCTGAATTGACAATGGCTTCGATTTCCGAAAGCAATTCATGCATTTCCATATTTTTGGAGGACGCAATGTCATCAAGACTCATTTTCCTGTCGATTGCCTGTATAATTGAGACCTTTACTCCCGATTTGTTCACAACCGACTTGACTATCATATCCTGTGGCCTGACAATCTCTTTCTCCTCAACATAATTCTTTATAAGCTCGACAAACTCCTTTCCATACCGTTTGGCCTTACCACTGCCAACACCTGTAATATGCTGCATCTCATCAAGAGTTACGGGGTATTGAAGGGCCATATCTTCGAGTGAAGGATCCTGGAAAATGACAAACGGCGGCAGGCTGTTCTTTCTCGATACTTTTTTTCTCAGATCTTTCAGTATGCTCAGCAGCTCAAGATCAACAGTGCTGGTTTTGCCGGAAGATCCGTTTGAATCGTCAGGATCGTCATGGTCATACTCCTGCTCCTGGATAAGCATAAATGAGTAGGGATTTTTGATGAATTCATGCCCTTCGGGACTTAACCGAAGCAGTCCGTAGTTCTCTATCTCTTTGACTACCAGCTTTGCTATCATGGCCTGACGGATAACGGCAAGCCAGTATTTGACGCTGTTCTCACTGCCTTCGCCAAACAGCTCAAGTTTGTTGTGCTTATATGTCTGAACTGATTGTGTAGCCCGCCCGGTTATAATATCGGCAATATGCTCTGCCTTGAACTTCTCTTTGACCTCCAGAACTGTTTTCAAAACCAGGGCAATATGTTCCTTACCCTCAAAACGGGTCTTGGGGTTCATACAGTTATCGCATGATTCACAATTCTCTTCGGTATACTCCTCTCCGAAGTAGTGCAGCAGGTGTTTTCTGCGGCACACTGACGACTCAGCATAAGCAACTGTTTCCAGCAATAACTGTTTCCCTATCTCCTGCTCGGCAATATGCTTGTTCTGCATGAATTTCTCAAGCTTCTGGATATCTTTGTAGCGATAAAAGGTAATACATTTTCCTTCTCCGCCGTCCCTTCCTGCCCTGCCTGTCTCCTGGTAATATCCCTCCAGGCTTTTTGGAATATCGTAATGGATTACAAAACGTACATCAGGCTTGTCAATACCCATACCAAAGGCAATGGTTGCAACAATAATATCAGCATCTTCCATCAAAAAGCTGTCCTGGTTGGCAGACCTTGTTGCTGAGTCCATACCTGCGTGATAGGGCAGAGCCTTGATGCCGTTGATTATAAGAGTTTCGGCAAGTTCCTCAACTTTTTTACGGCTAAGGCAGTAGATTATTCCTGATTTACCATGGTTATTCTTGATAAACTTTATTATCTCCTTGGCGGCATGAATTTTTGGCCTGATCTCATAATACAGGTTTGGCCTGTTAAATGAGGATTTGAATACGCTGGCTTCAAGCATCCCGAGGTTTTTCTGTATATCATGCTGTACCTTAGGTGTGGCCGTAGCGGTAAGTGCAATTATCGGCGCCACCCCTACCTCATTTATAATGGCCCTGATCCTCCTGTATTCCGGGCGGAAATCATGACCCCACTCAGAAATACAGTGCGCCTCGTCAATTGCATAGAATGAGACCCTGACCTGTTGAAGGAACTTAACATTTTCCTCCTTGGTAAGCGATTCGGGCGCTACATAAAGCATCTTTGTTTTCCCCGAAAGGAGATCCTCTTTCACTTTCTGAATAGCAGATTTGGTGAGCGAGGAATTCATAAAGTGAGCAACCCCGTCTTCAGCACTGAAAGCCCTGATCGCATCGACCTGATTCTTCATAAGTGCTATAAGAGGTGATATGATGATTGCAGTGCCTTCAAGAAGAATTGCAGGCAACTGGTAGCATAAAGACTTGCCGCCCCCCGTAGGCATCAACACAAAAGTATCGTTGCCATCCATCACGTTCCGGATAATATCTTCCTGATTCCCTTTAAAACTTGTAAACCCAAAGTTGGATTTCAGGTTATCAAGCAATGATATGCCGGACTTTATTCCCATTTCCATTTTTATAGAATAATTCAAATTTGTAATTATGCAAAAATCCTGAGTCCATCAACAAAAACCGTGCTAAACATGACCTAATACAAATATATTACATTAATTGATATTTTTTAATGATAAATGTTACTTAATTACTCATCAAACAGCGGTTCCTGAGAGAATATCGTTATGGGAAAGCAATAAAACAGGCGAAAACAATGTATTTTTTTTAAATGATAAATAGATAACTTTGCAACACTAATTTACATATTTCTTATCAATATTTTAACTTATTAAACAATTTTAACATTTACCCGTACATCATGACCGGAAATTTGACCAACTGGTAACGCAAATTGATCATTCCACTTTGCAGGCAGAAAGAGTTCCAGGCAAACAGGCTTTTATTCAATCAAAAATTTATGATACCAAAATCACCGGAAGCAATTAAAAACATTGCTGTACGGACCATCAACACCGAAGCTCATGCGGTTAAAAAGCTTGCAGGGTATATAGACGATGAATTTGCCCGTGCAATCAGTATCATTTTTAATGGTAAGGGGAGGCTTATTGTTACCGGTATCGGGAAAAGTGCAATAATAGGGCACAAAATAGTGGCAACCCTTAATTCAACGGGTACACCTTCGGTATTTATGCATGCAGCCGATGCAATACACGGTGATTTGGGTATTATTCAGGAAAATGATATAGTTTTGTGTATCTCAAAAAGCGGCAACTCACCCGAAATAAAAGTGCTTGTTCCGCTTATCAGAAACATGGGTAACAATATTATAGCAATGGTGTCAGACAGGGAGTCATTTCTAGGACAAAAAGCAGATATCTCAATATTGACGCCAGTGGAGGAAGAGGCATGTCCGAATAACCTTGCCCCTACATCGAGTACTACCGTACAGCTTGTAATGGGAGATGCAATTGCCATATGCCTGCTTGAATGCCGTGGATTTACCGGTAAGGATTATGCCAGATTTCATCCCGGCGGATCACTCGGTAAAAAACTGTATATGAGAGTTTCCGATTTTTTCATGGAAAATAAAATACCCGGGGTCAGCATAAATGATTCCATATCCCGTTCAATAGTAGAAATATCATCAAAAAGACTGGGTGCAACGGCCGTGCTTGATGAAAAAGGTAACCTTGCCGGGGTTATTACAGATGGAGACTTAAGGAGAATGCTTGAAAGATCGGCCGATATTGGATCGCTGAAAGCGGGAGACATCATGACGAAGAATCCCCGGACCATAGATTTTGATGCACTTGCGATCGATGCATTTGATCTGATGAAACAGAACAATATCACCCAGTTGCTGATCCTTAATAACGGCGTTTATGCAGGTATTATCCACCTGCACGACATACTGAAAGAAGGCGTAGTATAAATAATAATTTTCACATTATCATGGCCAAAACTGAAAATGAAATGTCTTTTCTTGACCACCTGGAAGCGCTGAGATGGCACCTGGTCAGGTCAATTTTTGCAGTTGTAGTGTTTGCAATAGTTGCTTTTGTATTTAAAGATTTTATATTCACCAACATTATAATTGCTCCAAAAACTCCGGAGTTTTTCACCAACCGTAATCTTTGTGCATTCGGAACAATGATAGGAATACCTGCTCTATGCATCAATGCTGAGCCATTTCAGCTTATCAATATTAATATGGCAGGCCAGTTCACCACTCACATTATGGTTTCGATGATAATCGGGCTTATTTTTTCGTTCCCCTACCTGATTTTTGAATTGTGGCGTTTCATAGGTCCGGCTCTTTATGACAAGGAGCAGCAATATGCAAAAGGGGCGGTATTTTATATTTCCCTGTTGTTTATTTTTGGCGTTCTTTTCGCCTATTATGTAATTATACCACTTTCAGTGAACTTTCTTGGTTCATACCAGGTAAGTGCCGAAGTTACTAACCAGATTAACCTGATGTCCTACATTTCGACAGTCACGGCCATTGCCCTGGCTGCAGGACTGCTGTTTGAACTGCCGGTCCTTATTTTCTTCCTTACAAAAATCGGACTTGTGACACCCGAATTTCTCAGGAAATATCGCAGGCATTCGCTTGTTATTGTACTTGCATTGTCAGCCATTATTACCCCACCGGATGTTTTCAGCCAGATCCTGGTAGCTTTTCCCCTGATGTTTCTATATGAAGTAGGTATCAGATTATCTCACAGGATAATTAAAAAAGAAAGACTTGCTGCCCAAAAACAGTCATCATAATTAGTTAATATGTCTTATATCTTATGATACAGGAATCCGGAAAGTCCCTCTCCCCGGTTGAGGAGAGTAAAATGGTTTTGAAGACCAGGAACCTTGTAAAGAGGTATCGCAAAAGAACTGTTGTGAACCACGTCTCAATAGAGCTTGAACAGGGTGAAATTGTTGGCCTTCTCGGACCTAACGGGGCAGGTAAAACAACCTCCTTCTATATGATAGTCGGGTTAATCACCCCGAACGAGGGACACATATTCCTGAACGACACTAACATAACAAATGAGCCGGTATACAAAAGGGCCCAGAAGGGAATAGGTTACCTGGCACAGGAGGCATCTGTGTTCAGAAAGCTATCGGTCGAGGACAATATTCTTGCCGTGCTTGAACTGTCAGATCTGCCTAAATCTGAACAAAAGGAAAGGGTAGAAACGCTGCTTGAGGAATTTGGTTTACAACACATACGTAAGAGTCTGGGAATACAGCTTTCAGGTGGTGAACGGAGACGTACCGAGATTGCCAGATCACTGGCCCTTAAACCGAGCTTCATTCTTCTTGATGAACCCTTTGCAGGAGTCGATCCCATTGCGGTTGAGGATATCCAGCAGATTGTCCGGAAGCTGAAAGAAAAAAATATCGGCATTTTGATTACCGACCACAATGTGCACGAAACACTTTCTATTACCGACAGGGCATACCTGCTTTTTGAAGGCAAAATCCTCAAAGCCGGTAATGCCGAAGAGCTTGCCGCTGATGAGCAGGTGAGGAAACTCTACCTGGGACAGAATTTCTCGTTGATAAGGTAAAGATTTGAAGATTTGCTTTGAGTTAATCGTTCGGTGGATACAATCCGCCTGGTCAGGAAAAAAAGCCGATACCAAGATCAATAATAAGTGAAAGTACAACAGCATAAACCAATAAACTCACCAGGGAGGCAAGGAGGAACGGGCGGGTCTTCATGCCAAATATTTTGACGGTGGCTGCCATTGCCCAGACTCCCAGCCAGGGTGTAAGCAGTAAAGTTGCCCATATTCCGTTTTTTTCAATCCTGGTTTTAATTTTTGGAGATGAAAGCTTTGAAAACCACCTGTTGATTCGCGGATATCTCAAAAGGGAGTCATAGGACATTGCAATAATTATCGCCGGAAGATAATTGCCGAAAACACTCCAACCCACAATTGAATAAATATCCAGCCCCAGGCCAAATCCGGCAGGAACAGCTACATAAATTTCGGCCCAGGGGAAGAATCCTATAAACCAGACTGAAAGCGCCCTGGTTAAATATTCCGGCATAACTATTTTAATTATACCGCACAAATGTACATTAAATTTTTTCTGCGTAAAATTACACACAGACGCATAAAATACATTTACAGAAAATATCCCACATATACTTTTTTCTAACATCTTCCTGCTGGTAACATTGTAGTCTGAGCGGTTAAAATACTTGAGTTTTTAACTTAAAATTCGGGTTTGTAAATATTTTTAAATATCTTTGCGCCTGATTTTTTTGCGGATGTGGCGGAATTGGTAGACGCGCTAGACTTAGGATCTAGTGCCGCAAGGCGTGGGGGTTCGAGTCCCTTCATCCGCACTTGAAAATACAGAACCGCCAAACAACCGGTAAACAAATGGTAGTTTTGGCGGTTCTTTGCCCGTTCCGGTTTTAAATGATTTTTGAAAAATCTTCCGGGTACTGCAATGCATACATTTTTTTTCTGTAGCTTAACACTTTCTGATTAAAAATTTCATGGCATTGTGAAACGTTTCGGGTCTTAAGAAGAAATAATCATCAAAAACAAATCTCCAATGCAAGTTACAAAAGAAAACAAGGACGATCTGAACGCACTGATCAGAATCCAGGTAGAAAAACCCGATTATGATAAACAGGTAACAGACAAGCTGAAAGACCTGAAGAAAAAAGCAAATATGCCCGGATTCAGACCGGGAATGGTTCCGATAGGACTGATTAAAAAGATGTACTATAAACAGGTACTGCTGGAAGAGATAAACCGGATTGTATCTGAATCGCTCACAAAATATATCGATGACCAACAGCTTAATATCCTGGGCGAACCACTTTCCAGCAAAGAACATCAGAAGGAGATTGACTTTGATAATCAGGAAGATTTTGAGTTTGCATTTGATATTGGTATAGCTCCCGAAATTGAGGTAGATATTTCCCAAAAGGATATGTTTCCTTACTATTTAATTGATGCTGATAAAGAGATGATCGACAAGCATGCCGACAATTACGCAAACCAGTTTGGAGAGATGGTAAGTGGTGATGAAGTTGAAGAAGAGGATGTAATCAAAGGAAACCTCAGCCAGTTAAGTAGTGAAAATGAAGTTATAGAAGAAGGAATTTCGGTAGAAGGTTCTTCACTGTCGATGAGAGTTATCAAAGATGAAGAGATCAAAAAGCAGCTTACGGGATCAAAAGTGGGCGATATCCTGCAAATAGATCTTAAGAAGGCATACCCAAGCGACGCAGAACTTGCACAATTACTTGGAATTGAAAAAGAAAAAATCGAAACTGAATCAATGATCTTCCAGCTGACCATTGAAGAGATAAACCGCTGGAAAAAGGCAGAACTTAACCAGGAACTCTTTGATAAGGCATTCGGGGAGGGAGAGATCAAATCTGAGGAAGAGTTCAGAAACAAGTTGAAGGAGGAGATTGAAAAGGCATATGCCCAGAACAGCGATTACAAGCTGTTTATCGACACAAAAGCCAAAATGACAGGCAAAGTGAAGACCGAACTTCCCGAAGAATTCATCAAACGCTGGCTTCTTGAATCAAACGCTGGTAAAGTAAGCGAAGAGGATCTTGAAAAAGATTTTCCAAAAGTCAAAGACGACCTTAAATGGCAACTCATACAAGATGCCTTCATCAAGAAGTTTGATCTTAAGGTAGAGCCCGCCGAGGTGGAAGATCTGGCCAAACAGCAGGTTCTCATGCAATTCCGGCAATATGGCATGGCCGATGTACCTGAAGAACACCTTAAAAACTACGCTGGTGAGATGCTCAAAAAGGACCAGGAAAGAAGAAGGTTGTACGAGCAGAAATTCCAGGAAAAAATAACCCATCTTGTAAAAGAGACTGCTAAACTGGAGGAGAAGAAGGTAAAAGAGGAGGAGTTTGCCAAATTATTTGAGCAGGAGTAACTATAAATACCCTGCGGCCGTTCTCACATACAATAAACTTATCATTTATGATTAGCAAGTAACTCATGTTTAGCATTTCAAACGTATGAATGTCACATCNGATCTATATTGCTAAATGTAAACAATAACCCATGTGAGATCGACGAAGTCAATCCCCGTGGTTTGTTCATTTTATTTTGAGACTTTTGTATCATGGAAAACCATCCATAACTTTTTTCTGCAAATTAGTTTACTAAATTTACAGCAGTAAAACCAACACCGAAAAAAATGAGTAAAGAAAACGATTTCCGCAAATATGCGACCGGCCACCTGGGCATGAGCGGGTCAAGAATTGACAGTTACCAGTCACTCCTGAATTCATACATTTCACCCACCATCATTGAAGAGAGACAGCTCAATATTGCCTCAATGGATGTTTTCTCACGCCTGATGATGGACAGGATAATTTTTCTGGGACTTCCAATTGACGATTATGTAGCAAATATAGTACAGGCGCAGTTGCTGTACCTCGAATCTTCAGACCCGGCCAAAGACATCCAGATCTACATCAACAGTCCGGGCGGATCAGTACATGCAGGACTGGGTATTTATGACACAATGCAATACATCGGATCTGACATTGCCACTATCTGCACGGGAATGGCTGCCTCAATGTCGGCAGTCCTGCTTGCAGCTGGTGCAAAAGGAAAACGTTCAGGTCTGAAGCACTCAAGAATGATGATACACCAGCCAATGGGGGGTGCGCAGGGACAGGTTTCAGATATTGAGATAACTGTTCGCGAGATACAAAAACTCAAAAAAGAGCTGTATGAAATAATTTCTGACCATACAGGACAGTCGTTCAAAAAAGTTGAGAAAGATTCAGACCGGGATTACTGGATGACTTCTGAAGAAGCAAAGGAGTACGGCATGATCGACGAAGTACTGTTCAGAAACCAAAAGAAAAAGTAGATACATGATTAATGAGAATGTACCCGCCACCGGAAAAAACATGGAATTCAAATAACGGAACTGATATATTATGGCTTATTCGAACGACAAAAAATCTGAGAAGTGTTCCTTCTGCGGCAGGACCAAGAAGGAAACCAACCTGCTGATTGCAGGAGTATCAGGACATATATGTGACTCCTGTGCAGAACAGGCATACGGAATCGTAAAAGAGGAAGTCAAATCTAAATCGGATCTCGACCTCAAACATATCAAGCTCCTGAAGCCTATAGAGATAAAGACGTTTCTCGACCAATATGTGATCGGACAGGATGATGCCAAAAAATTTATATCGGTTGCAGTATACAATCATTATAAAAGGCTGATGCAGGAAAGCCACAGGGATGATCAGGATACTGAGATAGAGAAGTCCAATATAATTCTTGTGGGAGAGACAGGAACTGGCAAAACCCTGCTTGCAAGAACAATAGCACGGCTGCTGCATGTGCCCTTCACCATAGTAGATGCAACTGTTCTTACTGAAGCCGGATATGTGGGAGAAGATATTGAAAGCATCCTCACCAGGCTTTTACAGGTTTCAGATTACAATGTTGAGTCGGCCGAAAGGGGCATAGTATTTATTGATGAGATTGACAAAATTGCACGGAAGAGTGATAATCCTTCGATAACACGTGATGTCAGCGGCGAAGGTGTTCAGCAGGGACTGCTGAAACTGCTGGAAGGTTCGGTTGTAAATGTGCCCCCTCAGGGCGGGCGGAAACATCCTGACCAGAAAATGATCCCAGTCAACACCAAGAATATACTTTTCATTTGTGGTGGTGCTTTTGACGGCATCGAGAGGAAGATAGGCCAGCGGTTAAATACCAAGGTTGTGGGCTATTCTGCGTCTGCAAGGGCAGATCAGCTGGACAGGGAAAACCTGTTACAGTATATCGCTCCGCAAGACCTCAAATCTTTTGGTTTAATTCCTGAAATTATAGGAAGACTGCCCGTGCTCACATACCTTAATCCTCTCGACCGCACAACCCTTCGCGCCATACTTACCGAGCCGAAGAATTCAATGATAAAGCAGTATGTTAAGCTTTTCAAGATGGATGGGATAAGTCTTGAGGTTGAAGAAGATGTTCTTGAGTACATAGTTGATAAGGCCGTCGAATTCAAGCTGGGAGCAAGGGGACTTCGTTCCATATGTGAGGCGATAATGATAGATCCGATGTTCGAGATGCCCTCGGGAAAAAGCAGAGAGCTTCGGATCGACCTTAAATTTGCAAAAGAGAAACTGGAAAAAGTAAATATAAAGAAACTCAAAGTAGCCTGAGAAATGGTTTAACCGGTGTACCAATTCAATAATCAATGCTCAGTGTTAACCCGAAAAAGAAGCTCGGCCAGCATTTCCTTTCAGATAAGAATATTGCCAGGAAAATAACAGATGCCCTGAGCTGCGAAGGGTATAAGCATGTTATCGAAATAGGTCCCGGCTTGGGTATTCTCACACAATTCCTGGTTGAAAATGGAAATTTCTCCACACGCCTTATTGAGATTGATTATGAGTCGGTGGAGTATTTGAGGGAGCGCTTCCCCGGGGTAACTACAAATATTGTTAATGCCGATTTCCTGAAGTATTCTCTTGCTGAGAATTACTCAGACCAGGTAGCGGTAATAGGCAATTTTCCATATAACATTTCCAGCCAGATATTTTTCAGGATAATTGAAAACAGGCACCTTGTGCCGGAAGTTATCGGCATGGTACAAAAAGAGGTGGCCGACAGGATTGTCTCGCCCCCGGGTTCAAAGGTTTACGGAATTCTGAGTGTCCTCCTCCAGGCTTACTACAAAGCCGAGATATTGTTTAATGTTGGCCCGCAGGTCTTTATACCACCTCCTAAAGTGCAGTCGGCAGTGCTGAGACTGACCAGGAAACAGGAGTTTAAGCTTGATTGTGATGATGCCCTGTTTTTCCGGGTTGTAAAAACGGCTTTTAACCAGAGACGGAAAATGTTGCGAAACTCTCTTGCGTCATTGTTAACTAAAGAATTAAGGGCAGAAGATCGGGAACAGAGCAGAGCTAACAGATCTGGCAATTCTTCGGCAAGAACGGGATCACGACCTCTAATTACCCGTACTGACGGGACAACCGTGAATTATGACAGTGAAATATCCGGTAATATAACGTATCATCCGGATAAATTTCTTTCTCAGCGACCTGAACAACTATCCTCCGGTGATTTTGTCTATCTTACCAGATTAATAGGTTCCATCTCCTAAAATCTATTGAAATGCAGGTTGAATTGACACGCGATTTTATCGCAACACTAAGTGAATCTATAAAACGTGAAGACAGAGATGTCGTGATACGGCTTCTTGAAAATTTTCATTCGGCAGATATAGCTGAACTGTATACCCAGCTCAATGAAGACGAAGGAGAGTTCCTCTTTACGTTGCTTGACAACGAAACAGCTGCAGATGTTCTGATTGAACTGGAGATTGACGACAGAAAAAGAGTCCTTAAAAATCTTTCCAGTGATATTATAGCAAGACAGCTGATCGATAACATGGATACCGATGATGCCGCCGATGTGCTTGGTGAGCTCTCCAATAACAGGAAGGAAGAGGTACTCTCAAGGCTTGAGGATGTTGAGCATGCGGGAGATATTGTCGATCTGCTCTCGTATGATGAGGATACTGCAGGGGGCCTCATGGCCAAAGAGCTGATCCAGGTGAATGAAAACTGGAATGTTGTTACCAGCATTCGTGAGATGAGAAAGCAGGCAGAAGAGGTTGACGAAGTCTATTTTGTTTATGTAGTCGATAATTCCAATATGCTCAAGGGTACTCTTTCATTGAAAAAGCTACTGTTAAGCTCAAGAACCTCACAGATATCTGATCTTCTCAAATCAGATGTAATTTCGGTAAGAACCGATACCCCGTCTGAAGAGGTTGCCAACATAATGAAAAAATATGACCTTGTAGCGCTTCCTGTTGTTGACCAGATCGGAAGGCTGGCTGGAAGGATCACTATAGATGATATTGTAGATGTTATTCAGGAGGAGGCCGAAAAAGATTACCAGCTTATTGCAGGTATATCTGAAGATATTGAACCCACAGATAAGGTCTGGATACTGACAAGAGCGAGGCTTCCATGGTTGTTGGTGGGACTGACCGGCGGCATACTGGTCTCACAGGTTATCGGATTGTTCGAAGCAGATCTCGGTATTTACCCTGAAATGGCCTTTTTCATGCCACTTATTGCTGCCACCGCAGGAAATGTAGGAGTGCAGTCATCTTCTATTGTAGTGCAGGGACTTGCCAATCAGACCATACAGATCTCCAAAACATTCAGAAGACTGCTTAAGGAGTTCTCCGTAGCTTGTCTCAACGGACTGACTCTGGCAGGGCTGATGTTAACCTATAATCTCCTGGTAAAAAGTTCTCTGGCGCTTACTTTCACGGTTAGTGCAGCACTTTTTTCTGTCATTCTTTTTGCCTCTTTGTTTGGGACAATGGTTCCTCTTCTGCTTGATAAATTCAAGGTAGATCCGGCCCTTGCGACCGGACCTTTCATTACAACCAGCAACGATTTGATGGGATTGATGATATACTTCTCAATAGGTCGTGTCTTCTATGCACTTTTGTAAATAATTTGATGACAAATAAATTATCAGGAATTATTTTGCCCTTACCAGAATACACCTTAATATCAAGTGTCTGAAAACAAAATAGCCGGTAAGCCGGGGTATCAGAAAGTATGATTTATTGCCTCAACGGGATTAAGGCGTGATGCAGAATATGCCGGTGCGTAACCCGCTATTACACCAATAACAGCCGAAACAAACAGTCCGAGACCTATATTACCAAATGTAAGGGTAATTGTAAAATCTGATAAACCACTGATCAGCAAAGTTCCTGTGAAAATAAGAATAAGTCCGAGAACGCCACCGGTTAATGCCAGCAAGACAGATTCATAAAGAAACTGCAACAGAATAAAATAGTTCTTTGCCCCCAGCGATTTCTGGATACCAATCTGGTTGGTCCTCTCCTTGACAGAAACAAACATTATGTTGGCAATTCCGAACCCTCCAACAAGAATTGAGAATCCACCTATAATCCAGCCAACCAAATTGATCATGACAAATATCTGATCAAGCCCCTGGGTTATTGCACTTGCCTGGTTAAGGGCAAAATTATCATCCGTGGCTGGTTTCAACCTTCTTGCCGAGCGAAGGATCTGGCGTAATTCATCTATTAACTCCTGGTTTGGAACCCCGGGTAATGACCTGACCATTATCATCGGATTAAGTTGATCAGACCTGATATTATATATAGTTCTTGCATAATTCAGGGGAAGAAGAACCATCTCATCAAGACTTCCTCCGCCTACAAACATATTCGTTCCTTCTCTTTGTACCACACCAATAACCGTAACTCTTCTCCCGGAGATCTGTATCTCCCTGCCCAGCGGATCCTGATTGCTAAAAAGCTCCCGGGCTATATCCTGGCCTATTACGGCAAGGTTTCTTCCAGCAGCCGATTCGTAAGGTGTAAAGTACCTCCCCTGTGCAAGTTCAAAATGGCGGACTATTGGAAAGTCGTGCGTATTAGCCCATATACCTGTATTTCTGAGATAGTTACTTCCATAACTGACTACTCCGCTGGTTGAGGCCGAAAATACTATTCCCTCGGCAAATTGCGACCTGCGACGTACTTCCTCAAAATCACGAAGATCAGGTACGGGCCTGCGCATATAAACCCACCAGGGATAATCTCCACTGAAAGCCCAGGGCCATTTCTGTACATAAACCACATCATCTCCAAGTACAGAAATGCTTTCGCGAATATTATTCTCAAGGGAATCAACTATAGTGAAAACTGAAATAATAGCAAAAATCCCAATGGTTATTCCAAGCAGCGACAACAGGGTGCGAAGCTTGTTTACCATAACCGAGCCGAAAGCGAACACAAGGCTTTCACGAAGAAGTTTTATCCAGATCATTCAGATGAAGAATATTTTAACTTTTAAAGTTTTCAAATAGCAAATATACATTAAATTTTTTCTGCGTAAAATTACACACAGACGCATGAAATCCTCATCACATTAATTTCACTAAACGTTAAGTCCAAATCATGAGGATTCAATGGATTGAAAAACATAACACTCAATAGCCGTAATTGTAACATATTGTTAAGCCGTTTATTAGATTTTACATTGGATGAATTAAAAAATTTAATGTTAAAGCGCAGCGGTTCCGACTGTAAGCATAAATTTTGGATATTTTTTATTACAAAATTTATGCTTTTTTACAGAAGAAATGTACATGAATTTTGCATCCAAATAAAATTGTACAATGCACTGACAACAGCATGCAAAATCGACCTTTAGGTCAATTTCCAAACAATTGAAAATTCAACAAAGCGTAATATATTACATGGGTAATCGACCTTCAGGTCAAATTTTTTCTGCGTAAAATTACACACAGTCAATAAATACTATCCCGGCACCGGTTATCAAACAGTGCAGGAAAAGTTGGTTTTCTGAGCCGGGGAAAACAGCAGACCAGCCCAATAACTACAGGCGAAATCGTTTATTATGTTTTCTCGGTTTTTGTACACGAAGTCTCATAAAATATTTAACTTTTTATATATCTTTGCAGTATTAAAATAATTCCCTGTTAATGAGTGCATTAAGAAAGATTTCCACTGCTTTTATATCCGTCTGGCATAAAGATTCTCTTGAATCACTGATACTGGCTCTCGATAAGCTTGGGATTCAGATCTATTCAACAGGAGGAACAGCCACGTTTATTGAAAAAATGGATATTCCTGTTACCCGGGTTGAGGAGATTACCGGTTATCCATCCATCTTTGGCGGCAGGGTTAAAACCCTCCATCCCAAAATATTCGGCGGGATACTTGCCCGGCGGGATAATTCAGGGGATGCTGGTGAGCTCAAAAAATTCGATATCCCTTCCTTCGACCTTGTAGTTGTGGACCTGTACCCTTTCGGGGAAACGGTGGCTGCCTCAGCACCACAGCATGAAATAATAGAAAAGATTGATATAGGCGGAATCTCCCTGATCCGTGCAGCTGCTAAAAACTTCAGCGATGTGGTTATCATACCCTCTGTGGATCATTACCCCGTGCTGACAGAAATCCTTGACAAACGTCACGGAGAGACTGATCTGGCAGAGCGGAGAAGACTTGCTGGTGAGGCGTTCAGAGTCTCTTCCGGATATGATACTGCAATATTTGAATATTTTACAGGTGAAAAAGGATTATCCGGAACACCGGATAACCCGGAGAATTTCTCTTTCAGTTTCAGCAACAGGAAAAAACTAAGGTATGGGGAGAACCCCCATCAGGAGGCATTTTATTACGGCAACCTGCCCTTTAACCAATTGCATGGTAAGGAGGTCTCCTATAACAACCTTCTTGACATTGATGCGGCACTAGGCCTGATTTCAGAATTTGACGAAACAACATTCGCTATCCTGAAGCATAACAATGCCTGTGGTCTTGCTTCAGCCGGTAATCTGCTGAAAGCCTGGCTGGATGCACTGGCTGGTGATCCTGTTTCTGCATTCGGAGGGGTTTTAATTACCAACAGGGAAGTAGATAAGGAAACGGCCGGTGAGATCAATAAACTGTTTTTTGAAGTGATCATCGCTCCGGGTTATGCAGAGGAGGCTCTTTTGGTATTAAAGCAGAAAAAAAACAGGATAATCCTGGTAAACACAGGAAACAACATGCCGGCTAAGCTTGTCAGGACTGTTACAGGAGGGATTCTTGTTCAGGAAAGAGATACGAAAACTGAATCCGGGTCTGATATGAAAGTGGTAACTGAATCTGCTCCTGCTCCGGGAGAGATTGAGGATATGATCTTTGCGAATAAAATTGTTAAACATTCCAAATCAAATGCCATAGTGCTTGCAAAAAACGGCCAGATGCTTGGTAGTGGTGTCGGACAAACTTCAAGGATAGATGCCCTCAGGCAGTCTGTTGATAAAGCAAAGGCAGCAGGTTTTGAACTGAATGGGGCGGTAATGGCCTCGGATGCCTTTTTCCCGTTTGCCGATTCGGTTGAGATAGCCCATAAGGCGGGTATTACAGCGGTTATACAGCCCGGTGGTTCGGTAAAAGATCAGGAATCGATCGACTTTTGTAACAAAACAGGGATGAAAATGGTATTTACAGGAGCAAGACATTTTAAACATTAGAAATAACAACCTTATTAGAAAACTGACAACATGGGCTTATTTTCATTTTTAACACAGGAACTTGCCATTGACCTTGGTACTGCAAACACAATTATCATACATAATGACAAGATAGTGGTTGATGAACCATCTATCGTGGCTATTGACCAGAAAACCGGAAAACTGATAGCAATTGGAGAGAAAGCAAGACAAATGCACGGAAAAACACATGAAAACATAAAGACCATCCGGCCGCTGAGAGATGGTGTTATAGCCGATTTCAATGCTGCAGAGCAGATGATCAGGGGAATGATAAAGATTATAAACAGTAAGCCAAGATTGTTTTCTCCTTCACTGAGAATGGTGGTCTGCATACCATCCGGAAGTACCGAGGTGGAGGTGAGGGCAGTTCGTGACTCCTCCGAACATGCAGGAGGCCGTGATGTATTCCTGATCTATGAACCAATGGCTGCATCTATCGGAATCGGAATAGATGTTGAAGCACCGGAGGGAACAATGATAGTTGATATTGGTGGCGGAACAACTGAAATTGCCGTTATTGCACTGGGAGGAATTGTTTGCAACAAATCAATCAGGGTTGCCGGCGACGGCTTCACCAATGATATACAGACCTATATGAGGCACCAGCATAATATAAAAATCGGTGAGCGGACCGCCGAGGAGATAAAAATCAATGTCGGATCAGCATTACCAGACCTGGACAATCCCCCCGCCGATTATATAGTCAGGGGCCCTAACCTGATGACGGCAATGCCCATTGAGATTCCGGTGTCATACCAGGAAATTGCACATTGCCTTGATAAATCAATTTCAAAAGTTGAATCTGCTGTTCTGAATGTGCTTGAACATACTCCGCCCGAACTTTATGCAGATATTGTGAACAAGGGGATAAACCTTGCGGGAGGGGGTGCTTTGCTGAGGGGACTTTCACGGAGGCTGACAGATAAGATAAACATCCCCTTTCATGTTGCAGAAGACCCTCTTCATGCAGTTGCCAGGGGTACGGCAATTGCACTTAAAAATGTGGAAAAATTCTCTTTTCTTATGAGATAATGGGATGCCAGGGAAATGCGCAATCTGATAAGATTCATATTAAACAATCACTTTTTGATCCTTTTCATTCTACTTGAAACGGTTGCTCTTACTCTGGTTTTCCGTAACAATAACTATCAGAGCGCATATGCATTTAACCTGACACGAAATATCTCCGGTTATGTCAATTCAAAAACATTCTCATTCAGACAATACCTTGACCTTCACGAGACTAACCGTGCACTTCTGGATGAAAACCAGCGTCTGAGAAACAGCCTCCTGTCATCCTATAAACTTCAGATTCCGGCTGCTGCCAATGTCGAATTTGATGAAGCATGGGAACAACAGTACAATTTCATACCGGCAAGGGTCATTGCGAATTCCGTCAACAAACAGAATAATTATATAAGTCTCAATAAGGGCCTTCTTCATGGCGTAAAACCGGATATGGCTGTTATTTCGGGAAATGGTGTTGTTGGTATCATAACCGGAGTGTCTGAAAACTTCTCGACCGTTATCCCCATACTAAACAGTGACCTTAGAATTAGCTCAAAGCTTAAAAACAGCGGATATTTTGGTTCCCTGCACTGGGACGGAACCGACCCGGCAAAAGCTACTCTTTACGATATACCCCATCATGTTATACTGAACCAGGGAGATTCAATTGTAACATCAGGTTTTTCGGCAATATTTCCGGAAGGCATCATGATAGGAACAATCAGCAATTTTGAAATTGAAGGAGGTAATTTTTATAAAATTGAGGTTGACCTTTCAACCGATTTCAGAAAGCTGAACTATACCTATGTTATAGAAGACAGGTTCAGGGATGAGTTACTTGAACTAGAAGAGGAATAAGGCTATGATCAAAGTTTTGCCGAGAAATATACTGCGTATAGTTGTTCTGGTGTTTTTTCAGGTATTTATACTGAACAACATCCAGTTCAGCGGGTTTGTGAACCCCTATTTTTATGTGCTTTTCATCCTGCTGCTCCCATTTGAAACACCCGGGTGGCTTTTACTGATCCTGGGATTTTTTCTGGGACTGATTATCGATCTGTTTTCAAACACCCCCGGACTTCATGCCTCAGCAACCGTGTTCATGGCGTTTCTGCGACCGCTGGTGCTGGACTACTTTGCACCAAGGGACGGGTATGTGCCCGGGTCATTCCCAAGGGTATATTATTACGGATTCGGATGGTTTTTTCAATATTCGGCTATACTCATACTTGCGCATCACTTTTTTCTGTTCTATATTGAGGTGTTTCGCTTCACCGATTTCCACCTGACCCTTTACAGGGTCATTCTTAGTAGTATTTTTACGCTTTTTTTGGTTTTGATAAGCCAGTATTTTATTTACAGGAAGTAAGATTAAACTAATCTTACTGCTTTATTTTCAGTGCTGTAACTAGTTGTGATTTAAAACGTAGAAGTAAATTATATAAGTTAAGAGCAGATGATCAACACAACAGAACCGCGGGGAGAAATGACCATTTGTATAATAAGAAATTGATTGTTTATTTTATTAATTGATCAGGAAAAATGAAGGACCATTATTCTGACAGAAAGTACATTATCGGGGCTATGATAGTATTGCCGGTACTTTTTTTTATTGTCAGGCTGTTTATTCTGCAGGTTATTGATCCGTCATATAAGTTGAGTGCCAGCAGTAATGTTCTCAGAAATGTTACCCAATATGCTGCACGGGGACTGATTTATGACCGGAACGGGGAGTTGCTGGTTTATAACCAGCCGGTATATGACCTGATGGTGGTTCCCGGACAGCTTGCTGAGTTTGATACTGTTGAACTCTGCCAGATTCTTGAAATAGACCGGGAATATCTCGACCAGGAGATAAGTAAGGCCCGTGCATATTCAATGTTCAGGTCGTCTGTTTTTCTTAAGCAGATATCATCAAGAACTTACGCGGTTCTGCAGGAGAAACTCTACAAGTTTCCGGGATTTTACGTCCAGCTTAGGACCCTGAGAAGTTATCCGAATGATATTGCTGCCCATATTCTCGGATATGTAGGCGAGGTGGACGGGAGAATTATTGATGAGAAACAAGGTTATGCCATGGGCGACTATATTGGTATAACCGGTATTGAAGCTACCTATGAAGAAGAGCTGAAGGGAGAAAAAGGGAAAAATGTATTTCTTGTTGATGTACACAACCGTATTATGGGCTCATATCAGGAAGGCAGGTATAATATACCCGCCGTAGTTGGGAACGACATAACCCTTTCGATCGACGCAGTGATTCAGAAATACGGCGAAAAGCTGATGCAGAACAAGATCGGAAGCATAGTGGCTGTTGAGCCTTCTACCGGTGAAATATTAGCTCTTGTTTCGGCTCCTGCATATAATCCGGAATTGCTGGTGGGAAGGGTACGCACTTTGAATTTCAGGCAGCTTGCCGCAGATACCCTCAAACCTCTTTTTAACCGGGCTTTAATGGCTCACTACCCTGCCGGTTCGGCCTTTAAAGTGGTTAATGGTCTGATAGCAATGCAGGAGGGTATTGTGAATGAACATACCAGGCATACCTGTCCGGGTCATTATACAGTGGGCAGGCTCACTGTAAGATGCCGGTATCATACAACTCCCGTTGCAATGCCCGAGGCTATCCAGGTTTCATGCAACACCTATTTCTGCCATATTTTCAGAGATTTGCTTGATCACCCGAAATATGGTTCCGTTACAAACGGTTATAATGTCTGGGCTGACCATGTGCGCTCTTTCGGACTTGGTGAAAGGCTGGAAGCCGATTTCCCTAATGAACTTCGTGGATTTGTGCCACCATCAACATATTATGACCGATTTTATGGAGAAAACCGATGGAGGTCACTGCAACTTGTCTCGATGGCTATAGGACAGGGCGAGCTATCCGTAACGCCTATTCAGATGGCAAATATGACAGCGGCAATTGCCAACAGAGGATATTATTATACCCCACATATCGTAAGAAATATAGAAAATTCAGATAATGACAGGGCATTCAGGGAAGAGAACTTTACAAGCATCGACTCGGTCTGGTTTGAACCGGTTATAGACGGAATGCACCGTGCCGTAAACGGTCCGGACGGCGGAACAGCCAGGATTGCCCAGGTTCAGGGGCTGGATATTTGCGGTAAAACAGGTACTGCAGAGAATCCTCACGGGGATGATCATTCGGTTTTTATTGCATTTGCACCAAAGGATAACCCGCAGATAGCAATATCAGTGTATGTAGAAAACGCAGGCTTCGGATCAGCAATGGCGGCCCCTATCGCAAGCCTTATTATTGAAAAATATCTGACCGGTGAGGTTACCAGAAAGTGGCTGGAGGACCGCATTCTAAGTGCAGACTTTATAAACAGGGAAGTTGCCTCAACCAGCAGACAGGAAAACTTAAGTGATGAGCAGGAAGATTAATATATGGGCCAATCTTGACTGGATGACCGTACTTGTTTACCTGGTAATGCTTTTCATTGGGTGGATAAGTATCTACAGCGCAGTATACGATGAAGAACATCAGAGCATTTTCGACACCACCCAGAGATATGGCAAACAGCTGATATGGATCATTGCAGCCATCGTGATCGCTGCTGCAGTCCTGCTGACAGACAATAAGCTTTTCCTGTTTTTTTCGTACTTCTTTTATGCTATTACCATTCTTTTACTGATAGCTGTATTATTTTTCGGTACCGAGGTTAATGCTTCAAAATCATGGTTCCAGTTCGGAGGGATTCAGATCCAGCCCGCTGAATTTGCCAAACTTGCTACCGCACTTGCTCTGGCACAGTTTTTAAGTACCACTAAACTCAAAATACATGATTCCAGGGCGCTGCTGACTATGGGAAGCATAATTTTCCTCCCGGTTCTCCTCATTCTTCTCCAGCCCGATGTTGGATCTTCGTTAGTCTTTTTTGCATTTATCCTTGTTCTTTACCGTGAAGGATTAACGGGCTGGGTGCTGTTCTTTTTTATACTTTTTGGTTTTCTTTCTGTGCTGGCCCTGCTATTGAATGAGGTGAACATGGTCGCACTTCTTGTTATATCGGCACTTTCTGCATATATGATTATCGGCCGCAACATGAAAACAGCAGCAAAGGCAGTTCTTATATTCGCCCTGATCTGCCTTGCTGTAATGGGGATATTTCAACTTGCCGCTCCCGGCACCATGCTTGTGGTTAAGCTCATAACAGCCTCTGTTGCTGGGTCTCTGGTACTTATGGGACTTGCCTTCCGGAATAAAAGAAATAAGGCCTCACTGCTCCTGGGACTTCTTATTGCAGCATTGCTGTATACCTATTCGGTCGACTATGTGTTTGACAATGTACTTATGCCGCACCAGAGAAGCCGCATCAATATTGTTCTGGGCTTTGATGATGATCCGTTGGGTCAGAGTTATAACATAAACCAGTCGAAGATTGCAATTGGCAGCGGCGGTCTTACCGGTAAAGGATTTTTACAGGGAACACAAACCAAGTTCAATTTTGTACCTGAACAGAGCACAGATTTTATATTCTGTACAATTGGTGAGGAATTTGGTTTTGCAGGCTCTACAATGCTGATCGGATTGTTTGTATTCCTGCTTCTCCGTCTTATTTATCTTGCTGAAAGGCAGAGATCACAATTTGCAAGGATCTATGGTTATTCAATAATTTCCATTCTTTTCACCCACTTTGTTATCAATATCGGAATGACCATTGGAATTGTGCCGGTAATAGGAATTCCGCTTCCTTTCATTAGCTACGGGGGATCTTCCATGTGGGCTTTTACAGTAATGCTGTTTATCCTCCTGAGATTTGATGCAGTCAGGATGGAGTTTTTAAGATAGGATGCTGTAAACGGTTCATCATCGCACATCAACCCCATATTTTCATTTATTAATTCCATTCGGATCGGGGGCAGGATTAAATACCCTGTTGATTATTGCCATCCGTAAAGGGGATGTCGGGTGTCAGAAATAGTCCGGAGAGTGAAACTCATTAATTTCAACCGAATGTTTTTCCTCAACGTAAGCAACAAGCTGGGGAAAATACTCCAGGAAGTCATCCCTGAAAAGGTGGTAGTTTTTTCTGAGCTCGGCTATGGCAAATGTTGTCTCATTGGGAAGAGAGGTTCGTTTTGTCATTCTCCGGAGTACACCCTCTATACCTTCTATACTTGTATATGATTCGAGCCAGTTATTGATGATGAAAAACGGCAGGAATGTCTTGATTTCGTTGGGGAGTATGAAATAGTTGCTGACAAGAATCTCATACATNTTGACCACAAACTGGGGCAGGGGGTGCTTTGAGAACATATGCCATTCACTTGCCAGAAAATGATCATAGAATATATCGACAATGACACCCGAATAACGCCTGAAACGTTTTCGCAGGTGCATTTTGCTCTGGTTTACAATGGGATGTGAATCGGTGAAACTGTCTATCTTCCTGTGCAGTATAATTCCTTTGCGAACGAGCTCCGGATATTTTTCGTAATTTCTGCCCTTTACATAATCGCCGATAAAATTCCCAATCTTAATCTCATCAGAGCCTCCTGATAAATATATGTGTGCAAGAAAATTCAATGTCGGTTTCTGATTTAGAATTCAATGCGTTGTAATTCCCAATAAAGATAATGATAAATGATTCATGAAGTAAGCTGATCAATATGTTTTTGAACTTATTTAAAATTTATTCGACAAAAAATACTATTTTTCGGCCGGATTACCTTTAATTGATGATAAAAAGAGGTAATACATTGTTTTATTGTTTACAAAAACATAATTATTCATTCAAACCAAATTGAAATTTTTAAATGCCAAAAAAGAATGTAATTATTATCGGTGCAGCCGGCAGGGATTTCCACAATTTCAATACCTATTACAGGGATAACGACTTATATAATGTGGTTGCTTTTACCGCGGCTCAGATTCCCGATATTGACGGCAGGAAATATCCGTCCGAACTTGCAGGAAAACTTTACCCGGAGGGTATACCAATCCACCCTCAACAGGATCTGACCGGGCTTATTAAGCAACTTGAAGCTGATATATGCTCATTCTCGTATTCAGATATCTCATACCAGGAGGTTATGGCGGTAAGTGCCATTGTTCATTCAGCAGGTGCCGATTTTCTGCTGCTTGGGCCTGCGCACACCCAGATTAAAAGCAAAAAGCCCGTTATCTCCGTTGGTGCGGTAAGGACAGGTTGCGGAAAAAGCCAGACCTCAAGAAGAGTAATTGCGATCCTTTTGGCCCGGGGATTAAAAGTAGTGGCAATCCGCCATCCTATGCCCTACGGAGACCTTGTGGCTCAGAAGGTCCAGCGTTATGCCACTGTAGAGGACCTCAGCCTTCACAAATGCACTATTGAGGAGATGGAAGAGTATGAGCCTCATGTTGTAAGAGGTAATATAATATATGCCGGAGTTGATTATGAAGCCATCCTTCGGGAAGCAGAAAAAGAGGCTGATGTAATTGTTTGGGATGGAGGGAACAACGATTTCCCCTTCTATAAAACCGACCTGATGATCACGGTTACTGACCCGCACAGGGCTGGCCACGAGCTTTTATTTTATCCGGGTGAGGTTACTTTGAGAATGGCTGATATTGTAGTAATTAATAAAATTGACAGTTCGGCTCCGGAAGATATTCAAAAACTCCGGAATAATATTGAAAAGGTCAATCCGGAAGCCATTGTTGTTGATGCGGCGTCTCCCCTTACAGTAGAGAACCCTGAAATAATAAAGGGCAAGAGGGTACTGGTTGTTGAAGACGGTCCGACACTTACACACGGTAATATGAAAATAGGGGCTGGTACTGTTGCTGCCAGGAAATATGGTGCAAGTGAGCTAATTGACCCGAGACCATATATCGTAGGTAAGCTTGAAGAGACATTCAAAACATATCCGGATATCGGAACTCTTTTGCCTGCAATGGGTTATGGTGAAGAACAGATAAGCGATCTTGAAAAGACAATTAACGGGGCCGACTGTGATTCGGTGGTAATAGGTACACCAATAGATCTGGGAAGAATTATCAAGATAAATAAGCCATCAACAAAGGTGGGTTATGACCTGCAGGAGATTGGCAGGCCTGATCTTGAAGAGCTTATTTCCGGTTTTCTTGAAAAGCGCGGCATCAAATGAAAGTAACTAAGATACTAAATCTTGCCGTTATCATCCCCGAAAGGGAAATATGTTACAGGCAGATTTACGGCAGTTACAGAATCATGGTACTTAATAGCAACCCGGCAATTAATATACTGCCGGATTGCTGAAAATTTTTCTTGTATAATTCAACTCTTGAAGAGAAAGTTCTGGATGTGGAAAAGGGACTTGTGGTAAAATCAACCGGCAGCTGGCATACCGTACGTGACAGCAAAAAACAGAACATTCCCTGCATAATCAAGGGGAGGCTCAGGGCTGGCAGTATACGCAGCACCAACCCGGTGGCTGTTGGAGATAACGTAGAATTTTACAGGCTTGAAAAAGAGAGAACCGGCATCATTACAGGGATACTGGACCGAAAAAACTACATTGTCAGAAAATCATCCAATCTCTCCAAAGAAGCTCATGTTCTGGCGGCAAACGTCGACCAGGCATTCCTGATGATCTCTTTGATCCGGCCAAGGACCACCCTCAGGTTTATAGACAGGTTCCTGGCAACCAGTGAAGCATACAGGATACCGGCCATTCTTGTTTTCAACAAGACAGACCTGTATGATGGTAAACTGGCTACTGAGATGGATGATCTTGTGTCAATGTATGGTTCAATAGGCTATGAGGCAGTGAAAACATCGGCAGTAATGAAGACAGGTGTTGAAGAGCTGAAAAACCTTATGATCGGAAAGATCAGTCTTATTGCGGGTAATTCAGGGGTGGGAAAATCGACAATAATTAATACAATAGATCCTTCTCTTAATCTTAAAACCGCACCAGTCTCCGAATACCATAAGACCGGAAAACACACCACCACATTTTCAGAGATGTTTAACCTTTCATCAGGCGGATTTATTATTGATACCCCGGGAATAAAAGGGTTCGGGATAATTGATATGGACAAAGAGGAGATTTTTCACTTCTTCCCCGATATCTTTGCCCTGTCAGGCGGGTGTCAGTATTATAATTGCCTGCATATTAATGAACCTAATTGTGAAGTCAAGAATGCGGTTAAGAACAACAAGCTGAGCTTAAGCCGTTATAAGAGTTATCTGAGTCTTTATTTTGATGACAGCGCAAAATACAGGACCCCGAAGTACTGAAATGTCATACCACGGCGTCAGACCATAACTGTAGTTAAGATCCTTTATCGACGGCATGGCAGCTTTTGTTTTACTGTTTTATTTTTTATCTTTCAAAAATATTATTTATCCATTATGTGCCAATGAGACATCTTTACCTGTTACTCATATCAACAATCCTNGTACTCATTGCCGCCAATGTTTATTATTATCTCAGCATATACCGGCAACAGGTAAGTTTTCAAAAAAACATTCTTACAAGGCAAACCGAAATCTGCAGCTGGGAAATTGAACAGCATATTTCCAACCTGGTTAATGAGATAAATTACATCCTCTTTACAGAAGATATCACAAGGTTTTTCAATGATCCCGAAGTTATGGAGAGCAGTTCGAGTAAAATCGAAGTGTTTTTTTCCAAATACGGGCGGCTTGTTACAAGCATATCGGTAATGGACAACCGTAAAAATGTTTACACAACTTCGAAAGATCAGGATAATAATCTTGTGACGGATATCTATGTCTCAAGAACACAACGTGAACTACATGACAGAGAAACGTTTGATGACCAACAGCGTGAGTATATATTTATCCTGCCCACCTTCAGTAATGACTCTTTAATTGCCAACATGGTAGTAAGGATAGATACAAGAAGATATGCTGAGTCGGTATTTTCCAATTATTATATTAAAAATACCTTGTGGCAAACACTGGTAACAAAAGATGGAAATGTTGTTTTCAGCACATTGAGTCCGAATGTGAATAATCTTCAACAGATTGACTTTTTGACCAACAACTGGCCTTCCGAAGGAAAGTCCGGAAGTATTATCCATAAGCTTGAAACACCCGGGGGGCTTATCAGCGTAATTTCTTCATATTATCCGATAAGCATACTCGATCATGACATGCTTATTGTTTTTTCTCTGGATACAAGTATTGTGATTTCATCAATTATAACCTCTGTAATTACAATATCAGCGGCAACATTTATTGTACTTGTTTTAATTATTCTGGTTTTCCTCTACTTTATACGTAAAGAACGGAGAGAAAAGCAGAAGTCGATGGAGGCTGAGCAATCGATAAAAGATATATTTGAATCATTGCCGACAGGGATAATAATCAAGGGACTTGATGGCCGTATCAGAATGATAAACAGCACGGCACTGAAAATTTTGAAGATAAAGGATCCCGAAAGTGTCAAGGGAAAAGATATTTCAAATATGTTTTTTCTTTTCAGGGATTATCAGGATAGTTCGGTAAAGCGTCAGATTGAGAGCACAAGTGAATATGTATATTATGATACTGATGACAATGAGCTAATCCTCTATAAGAAAGAGATACTGTCCTCCTTTTTGGGAGAGGAAGTCATGGTCGAAGCATTTATCGATATAAGCCCGATAGAAGAGGCCAGGAGAAATGAGTTTTTTTTCGGGGAGGCAAAGACAGAATTCCTGAAAAGGATCAGTTTTGATATCAGAAATCCTCTGAACGGCATAATGAATATTGCCGCTTCCATTGGACCGGAAGTGAACAGAGACAAATCTGTGATGAACAAAACAGAATTGATCAGGCAGTGCTGTGATGACATAATGTTGGTTGTCAATGATATTATGGATTTCTCGGGATTTGAGGAAGGAAGGACCCTGGTGGAGGAGATCCCGTTTGTGCTAAGTGAGGAGATAGAAATTGCCCTGAATCTGTTCAGGGAAAAAGCCAGGGAAAAGGGTATCAGGCTCACTTCCGAAATCTCGCCGAAAATGCCGGCCAAATTTATCGGAGACCCGTTTCATTTGCGGCAGATCCTTACCAACCTGGTAAGCAATTCACTCAAATATACGGAGGAGGGAGAGATCAGCATCTTTGCAGAAATCAGAAAACAGATTTCAGGAATTATTCTTATAGAATTTATCCTTGAAGATACCGGAGCAGGAATTTCTCCGGAACTGACTGATATCCTGAACCAAAACGGAAATGAAAAGCAATCGGTTCCCGGAGGAGGATTCGGATTAAGAAAGACAAGACAACTTATCAACCTTATGAAAGGCGATCTCCGCATCGAAAGCCCGGTAGTTGATAATCCTAAGGAAGGCGGACCGGGAACAAGGGTTATATTTAGTGTACAGCTATATTCGAACGAGTTTTCAGGTAAAGAACTGGATTTCTGCGAGGTAAACAGCTACAAGGATATCAGGGCACTTGTGCTTGCAGAACCAGGTGAGGGTAAGCAGGAAATATCCAGTCTGTTGTCAGAACTGGATATTTCAAATGAAACGACTGAATTCAATGAATCAACAATCGATTTACTGAAAAGCAGAATATCAGGTCAGAATACAGGTTATTCGATCCTGGTAATTATTGATTCGCAAAAAAGCAATGGTTTTACAATCGCCCGCAGCCTGCACGAAAACGAGCTTGATCAGAAGTTTCTGATAATATTGATAAGCTCTGTAAACAAGACTGGAAACTTTTTGAAAAGCAGGAGGTTCGGGGCAGATCACTACCTGATTGGACCATATGACAGATCTGAGATATTCGATATAATACAAACTAACTTTCCTCATGTAGCCATTCCAAATACAAAAAAATCAACCCTTAAAAGGGTTAGAAATGACCTTAAAATTCTTGTTGCAGAAGATAATAATGTAAATCAGATAGTGGCAAAATCTTTGTTCAGGAGCATCGGGTATGATGTCGATATTGCACCCGATGGCAAAGAGGTGATTGAGATGGTTAAAAAGAAACAATATGATATAATTTTCATGGATATCCGCATGCCGGGAAAAAACGGTCTTGATACTACTTATGAAATAAGAAGGCTGGGCTATAAAATGCCGGTGATCGCCATGACGGCAAATGCTGGAGAAACCGATAAAACAAAAGCTATGGAGGTAGGAATGAACGATTTCATTGTCAAACCTGTAAGGATCGACATTTTAAAAAATATCATGATCAGGAAATTTGCAAAAGACAACGAATAACAACTTTTTACAATATCCATGATGTAAGCACAGTTTTATATAAAAGTACACCTGTTATGGAAAAAGACTCCATTCTGACAGCAATCGGAACCATCACAAAGGTGGAGAAGCTNGTCAATGTTGAACACAAGATCATTCCGAATACCCTTGTTCTTGAAAGTTCACAGCCCTTCCCTGGGTACCACGGAAGTAACTTGCCGGAAAAGCCCGTACCCAACAGTATATACCTGGTTACGGAGGTCAAATATGAGAATGAAAGAATACTGAGGGTAGCAAAAAAGATCAGGGAATCATTCCCTGAAAAATTTAATGCAACCATAGGGCAGGCCGAACTGGTAAACAGTGTTTACAATTTCATTAGGATAAGGAATATCAATTGTTTTGACTGTATTCCTGACCTCCAGGAGCAATTCGCAAGCAGAGGAATTAATTTCATGAAAAAGAAGTCTGTAAACAGCGATGCGCTGATCAAGCTTCAGAAATTCTTCAGGCTGAAAATGATAGACGAATTTTTGTTCAAAGATATGGATGAAGAGCAGATGTACTATTTTGAGATCCCTGAGCCTCCGGAATGGGACTTTTTCAAAAAAATCACCATTTTCATAAGAAGCAATATAGATAACTACTCTTTCGATGCTGCCCTGGGAAATATTTACAGGGAGGAGATTACAGACATGGTAAGGATATATGCAAAAGACCTTACAATCGAACAGTTGAAATTTATCAGAAAGAAATATCTCTACGAGATATCACATCCTGATCACCTGACCTGAAAGCAGGCATGTAAATGGGAGGGGCATTTCAGGTTATTTTCTTTCGGTCAGCCGGTATAGTTTATCGGATCGCCGCACTTCCCTGTCGACTTTAAATGCACAGTTTTCACCCTTGAAGACCTCTTTCGTCTGCCCGTTATCATTTCTTATCTCGGCAGGAATCAATTGAATGACTCCTGTCCCCGGTCCTGTAATAAGTACTTCCTCACCCTCCCTCAGCGAGCCGTTTTCAATCAGGAATTCAGCCACACCGATTCTGGAGTAATAATTTGTTGCTTTCCCGGCATAAATTTTTTTACGGGTTGCCCTTGAACCATAAATGTGGCTCCATTCACCAAGACGTTGTCCGAGATAATAACCGTCCCAGAAACCCCTGTTGAAAACAGTTTCAAGTTTCTCTCTCCATTCTCCTATCCTGGCAGCAGTATAATTACTGCTTAATATGGATTCAAGAGCTTCCGAATAACAACGGGTAACGGTGTTTACATATTCCGGCGACCGGGCCCGGCCTTCTATCTTCAGCACGGTGGCACCCGCATCAATAATCTTGTTGAGAAAATGGATAGTGCAAAGGTCCCTGGGCGACATTATGAATTCGTTTTCAATATCCAGTTCCCGTCCGCTCTCCTTCTCTTTTACCGTATAAGCTCTTCTGCATATCTGAAGACATGCCCCGCGGTTTGCTGAGTGGCCTGTCTCATGAAGGCTCAGGTAACATTTACCGGATATAGCCATACACATGGCACCGTGAACAAAAACTTCCAGCTGAACTTTCCTGCCTGAAGGGCCGGTGATGTTATCTGCTTCAATTATATCCCTTATCCTGGCAAGCTGCTCAAGGCTTAGTTCACGGGCAAGTACCATAACATCCGCAAACTGAGAAAAAAACTTTACTGCCTCCCCATTTCCGATATTGAGCTGGGTGGATAAATGGACTTCCATATCCATTTTTCTTGCATATTCGATAGCAGAAATGTCACTTACAATCAGAGCCGAAATATGCTGTTTTTTAGCTTCTGCTACAAGCTCTCTCATGCTGGGCATATCATCATCATAAAGCAGGGTATTTATCGTAAGGCACGAGCTAACATCATTTTTCCGGCATATTTCAGAAACAGATCCAATATCATCAAGTGAAAAGTTGCCGGCTGACCTGGAACGCATATTAAGCCTGTCAACGCCAAAATATACCGCTCCCGCTCCTCCTTGCAGAGCAGCATGCAAAGATTCGAATGAACCTGCCGGGGCCATTATCCTTATCTTTTCTTTATTTAAACTATTTCCGGACATTTGCATTTAACGAAATATTATTTCTGGTCAGTCCGACCCTTTTTAAGTATAATCCTGATTGTTGTTCCTTCATTCAAAACCGACTGCTGGACAAAAATCCTGCCGCCATGATACTCTTCGATTATTCTCTTTGACAAAGACAAACCAAGACCCCATCCATTTCTTCGTGTTGTAAAGCCGGGCTTGAAAATGGTATTGAACCGGCCCCTGGGAATTCCCTTGCCGGTATCGGTAATATCAATACATACCGACCGTTCTTTATTATGAAGCGTCAGTGATATTTTTCCTTTTCCCTCAATGGCATCCAGTGAGTTTTTACATACATTTTCTATAACCCAATCGAATAGCGGAGTGTTAAGCGGAACTAACACGGTTGCCTGTTTGTCAAAATTAGTTTCAAAAATTACCTTCTCCGGAGAACGTGCGCGCAGATATTCAAGAGCATTTTCTATTACTTCGGTAATACTGGTATTGACAAGAACCGGTTTTGATCCTATCTTCGAAAACCTCGCCGTAATCTTTTCAAGACGGTTGATATCCTTTTCAAGTTCATTAAGAATAACCGGATCTTCATCCTTTTCTTTCATCAGTTCCAGCCATGCCATCAATGAGGATGTAGGTGTACCAAGCTGGTGGGCAGTTTCTCTGGACAATCCAAGCCACACCTGATTCTGTTCGGCTTTACGAGAAATATTAAAAGCATAATATGCAATAAACAGAAAAACAATAATCACGAGTAGCTGAATATAAGGATAATAAACCAGCCACATAAGAATCATTGAATCATTGTAATAGATTAGCTGAAACTCATCTTCGGTTATCACCAGCTCTATTGGCTCGTTACTTTTGCCCATCTGCTCAAGCTGCCTCTGAAGATAATCACGATTATCGGTCCTGGCCGGATTCAGGTTTCTGTGATCTAGAATGTTACCATCCTGATCAACAACAATAACAGGTACAGTTTCATTATCTTCGATAACTTTCAGATAGAAAGAAAAGTCGGTTACCTCCGAATCAATATCAGCTATCTCCCGTGTGGCTTCGGCCCAGAGTTCCATTTTTTTTCTTTCTTCTATGGCAAGGCTTGTAACCAGTTTATCAGTAACCCATAATGATGAAAAGCTTATCAGCACTGCCAGGGTCAGAAGTCCGAGCTTCCATTTCAGCTTTTTATGATAGATACTCATCAGAAAAAATAGATCATCAGTTGGTTTTCAAAGCTATAAATTCCGGCGGATCTTTAACAGGTAATTCATTTCCGGGGAGGTTTTTCCTCTTCATCCCAGATTATTTCAAATCTTCTTTCAAGCACTGTACGTGTTTGTGCAGGCCGCTCAGGGATAGATTCTGCCGGAGCTTCCACATCCTCTTCATCCCATTTGATTCTGAAACCAGGGTCTGATGAAACTGCAGGAGAAACATTAATCCTGGTGCTGTCACCTGAAAACCATCCAAACTCCTCGTTAAGCATGTTCCTCAGAACATTTCTCTCTTTGGCGATGCTCTCCCTGAATACATCCCGAACAGCTCTGTGATCGTAAGAAACCCGGTAGTCTTCTGAAGTCCCCGAAATTAGCAGATAAAGACTAGTCCTTCCCAGTCCGTCATCTTCAACGATACCGAACTGCTGGTTTTCAGGTTTGGCAACTCTTGCTTTACCATATAGCACATCCGACAGCAGTACCCTTAAGCGGTAATCGAAATGCCCGTCAAAACGGTGTGTTCCGGAGCCACTTATATTAAAGGCTGATGAATTAATATCCATCTGGGGAATAGTTACGACCTCATTCCGGATAAAAATCTCGTTTTGAAGGTTTGAAAACCGAATATGCCTCAATTCTGACAAATCTATAAATCGGGCAAGTCCAAGCATTGGCTCAAAATCTATCAGCTCGCCGCTTTTAATTACAACCCTGCTGTCTGCTATTAATTTATCCCACATAATGCTCAGGTCCTGATTCCATTCTGATATTAATCCCAGATTACCCGAGAGGCTGCCTTTCAAATTATCGCCATGGATAAAGGTTTGTCCGAAATTATTGAATGACAAAAACATTTCCTGCATGTCAACAGCCTGAAGCTGTAACTGTGACTGCACCATGAAATCTCCATTAAACCTCTGAACAATCACTCCGTTACCTGAAACATGTCCCTCCATAGAGCTAAATTCCACTGAATTCAGAACCATCATCCTGGGCTTGTAACTCAATTTCCCACTGAAACCGGATGATCTGAATTTCCTGAACTTGAGGTTATCGACATTGAAATCAAGATTCAGCTCAAGATTTGCAGGAAAAAGCAAGTGTTCATTTTCATCTGCATTATGAATTCTTTCAGAAGCAGGCCGGATATAGTTATCAAGTTCAAGTTGCCTCGAATAGAAGCCACCGGTTATCCGCATGGTTTCATCATTTCCCAGAAGCCATGGTAATCCGTTTTCAATTTCTCCCAGCAGGTAGAAATGATCATTTCCGATATTAAAACCGAGTCCTGAGGTTCTGATGGTATTACCAAGACTTAGCTCTCCCTCAACAGCTGTTGCAATATATCTTCCTTCATTTATTTCAAGCTTTCCGTTATCTATTTCAAGCTTTCCGTTTATATCAAGTTTACTGAGTTCATCGATGCTTACTTTCGCTGCAGGGTCCAGTTTACCTTTTATTGAGAAAATAGTGTTGATCCTGCCAGCTACATCGTTAATATTAGGAGGCCGGTAAAACTTTGATAATTCCTCAAGTAAAAAAGTTGCATCAATATTAAGATGTATATCAGGAGCAGACAGATCAGCTATACTGCCGCTACCCTGAATCTTTCCATCCCCGAGGATTGCAGAAAAAGAACTAACTGCGATTACAGATGAACCGGCACGGTGATAACGTCCATTTGTATAATATCCTTCCGTGCTGACACCGCTAAGGCGCATACCAGTATCTTTACGCAATATTTCTACATCTTCGGCCAGGAAAGAGGCAAAAACAGACGGAGAAACTGTTTTCCCGGTTTCTCCTTTTATACTTGCTTCAAAATCTAATCTTCCCGAGAATTTCCATGGATCTGCGATCTTTCTGGTTTTTTCCGGAAGAAGCTGTATTATTGATCCTGCTCTCAGATTGTAGCCTTGTATTCTTATGTCTGTATGCCCTGGGGAACCTCTCTGGTAAGTTCCGTCAAGTGCAAGCCGGACCCCCGACAGATTTACCGATCCTTCCTCAATTATGAGAATATCCTTGTCCACATTAATATCAATTCCTGCAGAGATATCACTTATCCCCCCGAAAGTCAGTCCCTGATACCTGAATATCCGGTTATCCCCTGTTAAAAAAGCTTTTAACCCGAATGAAGACTGGCTGAAATTCCCTCTGAATTCGATACGTCTTATATCTGCATTAACAAACATCTCTTTAATACCGTTCGAATATATAAGATGATAATTGCTTAGCCGTACATCCTGAAGATCAAGGTTCGTTTCTTTGCCGGCATCAGTTTGCGAGGCCCAGAATCTGTAATTCTCCATTCCGTCTGAATTAACAGCGGGATTGAAAACCCCGTTGTTTGCATGCACGGCGCTTATTCTGTATTCCTTTCTGAAAAGGTCCCTCAGTTTGAACTGAAGAAAGAGACTCTTTGCTGTGAACAGTGTATCTGACCCTGCACTTTCAGTTCCTGTGTGATCATAATCTCCGGGCACCCTGATCAAAACATCCCTGAACTCAACAGAAGCATATGGAAATTTCCTCAATACGGAGAATGTAAGATCACCCACCTCTATCTCTGTCTCAACATATTTGTTAACCTGGCTGATCATTAATTGCTTCGCCTCGTCCTGATAGTACCAGGCTATAATGAATCCGCCTGCCGTAACAAAAATTACAAGCACAAGCACAACGGCAAGGAAATATTTTAAAATCTGCTTCATCCTTAAAAATCAGGTCAATCGCCCTGTTACATTAATCATTTTTTATGAGACTTTATTATCCTGGGGTATCATATGTAATTCTGAACTGAATTTACCAATAAACGGAAATATCAGATCAAAATTTTACCTTCTGGTCCCGATAACCAAAAAATAGCATACGTACCCCGGAATTATAGCACTTCAGATAAGAAATCCGGCATCATTACCGGGTCCTATTTCAAGGGGAGCAGAGCCATATTTGAAGATCCGCATCTTGCGGGGCCCGATAAACCTAATGGACCGGTTTTCCACCAGAAGCATGGTGCCTTCCCGCAGACCGGCAACAAAAACATCCCTGTTGATCTCGGTATATTCATTAATCCTCATCTCCCTTGTCTCACCGGCATGTCCATCGGGATTGGCATCCAAATAATGCGGGTTTATCTGAAATTTAATGAGGTTAAATGCCTTGAATGAAGGTGGCTGAACAACTGGCATATCATTGGTTGTACAAATCGTCGGACAAGCCAAATTTGCGCCCGCGCTCCAACCGATATAAGGCGCACCTTCAATGACCCGGTTACGGATTGCTTCAATCAGGTTATTCTTATAAAGCATTTCAATAAGCCTGAATGTATTTCCTCCTCCTACAACTATCGCCTCAGCATCTTCAACTGCTTTAACCGGATCATCAAAACGGTGTATTGAAACTATGTCATGACCGATTTCGCAGAATCTCTCTTTCACCTTCTTCTCATAATCATTAAATGAAATGGTAACACCTGCATATGGAACAAACAGAGCTTTCATTTCAGATTTTCCCAGAAATGTACGGATATTGTCCTTTGGATAATCAAGATACTCTTCACCGGCATTAGTTGAATTACTGATTAACAACAGCCTCATAAAATTTTAGTTTTATTAGTTGGGGTATACAGATCCTATTGAAAATTTGCCGGATTACGCTCAATCTCTGAAAAACTGTTCTGATATCCGAACACATCTATTATCATCATTTTTCCGGATAGAACCCCGGGACTTCCGGTAATGATCTTTATAACTTCATTTGCAAGATATGATCCGGTAATCCCGGGAAGAATTCCGGGCATCCCGTTTACTACCTTTTCAGATAAGGTTTTTGACTCTGCTTCCGGCGGCCAGGCACACCGGTATGAGGGTCCGTTCTTATAGTTAAAGACAGAAAGCCTGCCCTCCATTTTGTATATACAACCATAAACCATTGTTTTGCCATACTTTATGCAAGAATCGCTGATAAGGTAGTGCGAATTCTCATCATTTGTCACATCTACAATTATATCATATCCGGGAATGATAGATCCTGCATTATCGCTGTTAAGCTTAATATTAAGCATGTTGAACTGAATTAACGGATTCATCCCCATTAGCCTTTTGCGGGTTACAACCGCCTTGAGTTTACCGATATCTTCCATACCATAAAATACCTGATGGCTCAGATTTACTTCCTCGATAAGATCATGATCCAGGAACCCGAGAGTGCCGACTCCCATAGCAGTAAGATACTGAAGAGCCTGAGAACCAAGTCCGCCGATACCAACAACCAGTACACTGGCATTCTTGATTTTTTCCTGTCCTTCCATTCCGATTCCAGGCAGCATAATTTGCAATTTGTACCGCTTCTTTTCAAGCTCGGTCAAAGAATTTAATTCTCCCATCATTGCCAAAATTAGGTTTACTAAATGGATCAGGATCTTTTGGTATAGCTTATAATACAAAAATATGATGAATCAATTCATTTACCAAAAACCCAAATCATCAATTTTTTATGATTATACAAAATGTTAATGATCAATTGTTATACCGGGGCCTAAGGTTATAACCGGCAAGACAATGCAGCGGAAAACTAAAAGGCCTGCCCTCCATCTATAAGGAAAAGCAGGCCGTAATTGTTCAAATATTAATGCGGTTATTTCTTCCTTCCGGCACATTTCCAAAAATTATTGTTTCAGCCGGGAAATGTTTGATATACGCTGGTCTGGTTAAACAGATTAATTTTAAAAGCCCAGAATGGAAAACCCTACAGCAATCGGATATAGCTCAGGCCCTTTGTTATCCTGAAAAAGAGATGTAGGATAGTAGTTTGCATAAAGATTCAGCGACCTGAATCCTGCACGCAATGTCAGTCCGTAGCGAAACGGGGACAGGTAGAAATCGTCCTTTACCTTTTCCCTGCCCTTACTTGAATTATCTTTGTACACAACCCTTGTATTCGACCCTATATTTACTCCTCCTATAACACCACCTGAGATGTATGCACGTTGTGATCGCCTTGAGTGGTTTGTCTGAAATTCAAGCAGCAAGGGGACATTAATATAAATCGCCCTTAGTCTTGATTTATCAAGATTGATGCCCATCTCACTATAATCAACCGGAACAATTACCCTGTCTTCTTTTGTGATGCTCACATTGTTGGCAAACCTGTAATTACTATACTCAATTCCAAGGCCTGTCACAAGTCCTATATTATTGCCTGAAATTGCAAGGTCATACTGGAGCATATTCAGGCTAAGGTTTATTGATCTGGCTGCTCTCAATTCCATATAATCATCAACAGGATCGAGTGAAGTTGAAAATCTGCTGTTCACATAATTATTCAGCCCCAGTTCCAGTCCCCTCCAGTTTCCCTTGAAAGGGCGAGAACGGCGGGAATTGCTTTCTGTTCCTCTCTGAGTTCTGTCGCTTATGCTAATATCTGTTTTACCATTCCGTTCGACAATAAGTATCTCACGGTTTCCTAATGATATTGAGGTAGTATCATTTTTTCCGGTACTGACAACCACTGTATCAGATGGTGATTCACCGGGTCTGTTCTCCTCAAGCACTTCGGCCCTGTTTACCATTTCATCGCGCGTTTGTGCATAAAGAACCGGAGGATTTAAACTAATCATTAAAGTAATACTTACGATTACTATTAATAATGCATTCTTTTTCATTTGTTTAAAATTTATTGTTTAATTTTGCCTGTATGTGTCTAAAAACACTTACATCGTATTTCAGAATTAAGTATTTACAGCCATATGACGTGGAACAATACTGATTTGTTACAGCTAATCCCCGGAAGTTTTTGTTGAACGTTGAAATTCAAGTATACCGGAGGAGAAAACCATTGAAACAAGATCTCCATCCTGATCAAACTCCCTCTCAAGTCTGATGTCGGTTCCTGCAATTGTGTTTATTCCCCTGAACCCTGCATCGGCAATATCCCATAAAGTTAGTCTGTCACGCTCATTGTTTCCGTCAAGGGTTTTTGCAATAAAACCGGTAACACCATTAATTAAATAACCCCTACCGGTCCGCTCATTTTGATATTCTGATTCCGGCTTACTATGACGGAAAGTCAGCCTGAGAGGCTTAATGCCATGTCCGGCCTGAGTTGTTTCCACTCTCAATGGAACAGCAAGATGAGATGGAGAAATATAGGACAATAATGGATCCCGCTCAATTTTAACCTCCTCACCTTNTGTCGTAATATCCTGAATTAACTTTGAGTATCTGATTTCATTATAAACTACTGGCGTAGCAATTAATGATCCGGTATTTAAAACCTGTGATGCTCCGGTATCTCCCGCCAAAGTCTCACCCTGGCTTTCCAAAATAAAAATCTCCTGACTTAACGGCACTGAAACCGACCGGTCCTGGCGGTTTTCAACTATAAAAAATGTACCGCCCATCAGTATAACTACTGTAGCAGCAACTGAAACAGCCTGGTATAGTGATTTTCGCTCAAACGCTCCAAAAAGAATGGTTTTACCGGATTTCTTCTTTCTCACGATATCTTTTCCGGGAAATTTAACGGACTTATCAGGTTTTAAACTGACAAGCTCATACAACCGGGATTCTGCAGCACAGATGGGATTTCCGGACAGGAATTCTGTTAGCTCTTTTTCTGCTGAAGTGTCAAGGTCGCCCTCAAGTCTGGCAATACAGAATTGCTCATAATTGTTTTCGTTTATCTTCCTTGCCACAGGGCCTTTTCTCAGCTTATCCTTAAACCGGAATTCCGTTTCAGCAGGAGTAAGGGTTATATCCAGAATATCAGGGCCCGGATCAAGATCCGGATTAAGAACAAGAAACTGTCTCAGGACCTTTTCCTGATCAGGCGACAGCTCACCTTCAAGCAGATCCAGAAGATAAGCTTCATAATTATCCCTGTTAATCAGCATATTTTCTATTTATTGACCTATATTATTATTTCCATTCTGCCTATATACTTTTTCAGGCTGTTTCTGGCACGATATATATAAACCTTTACCTGTGATTCGTTAAGCCTGGTAATTTCAGCAATTTCATTATATGAATAACCTTCATAATCACGCAACAAAACCACAGACCTCTGTATTTCAGGCAATCTGTCAATTGCTTCATGTAATACTTCGTTCAAATCAGTATACTGAACTGAATGTGAATATGTTTCTTCATTAATAAAATCAAAGTCCGTTTTTCTTTTCTCTTTTCTCAACACATCTATCATGGTATGATATGCAGTTGAAAAAAGATAAGACTTCATTTTTGAAGGTGAGACTGTTTCAATCTTCTCCCAGAGTTTTTCAAAAGAATCCTGTACAATATCGCGTGCCGTATCTTCATCTTTTACATTTTTAAGAATAAAACGGTACACTCCATCGGAATGGTCATCAACACACTTATTGAATAGCTCGATACTCATATGATCGCAAGCAATTTAGTATTGTGACGCCCGAATGGGGTAAAAAGTTACAGCAATGACAAAAAAACTTAAGGATTTAACTACTGGCAATCCTGCCGGCCCTGGCTGAATTTAGTGACCGGCAGGATTTTACATTTTTACCGCTTTCCCTTCCTTATTGCTCTCAAAGGCCTTTTCTATTATCCTGATTACAAGAGCTGCCTTGTCAGGAGTAACATCAGGATCATCACCTTTTCTGATAACATTGTATAAATTATCATAAAAATGGTTGTAGTTACCGGGATGTGTTTCGTACTTTCCCCTTATCTGTGAACCGTTAAGAGCTGTATTAATAATTCCCCATTCTTTTTCATTTTCACGGCCCCAGTCAACGCCATCCGGCAATTCTCCCTGTTTTAGCCTTTCTTCCTGCGGATCAATACCCCATTTCAGGAAAGAACCGTCAGTGCCATGTAATGTGAATCTCGGACCGGGTTCACGGACAAGGTAGCTGCTGCACAAGCTTACCTTGATCCCATTATAGCCCAGCCAAATCTCAAAACTGTCATCAACCATTCCGCCTTCACGCATTGTACGTATATCAGCATTCACCCATTCCGGCTTCCCGAACAGAACAAGGGCCTGGTCAATCAGATGGGAACCAAGATTATACAAGTTGCCGCTACCGGTAGAAGAATCCTCTTTCCAGGTGTGTGGCTGAATATAGTTCCGGTACCTGTCAAAATGTGATTCATACTCGACAAGTCTGCCCAGAAGTTTCTGCCCGATAACCTTGCTTACTGTCAAAAAATCTCCGTCCCACCTCCTGTTCTGAAATACAGTAAGGATTATCCCTTTAAAAGATGCAAGTTCAGCCAGCTCAACAGCTTCATAATATTTTAGAGTAAAAGGCTTTTCTACAACTACATGCTTCCCCGCCATAATAGCCTTTTTAGCAAGCTCATAGTGAGTATGATCAGGAGTATTTACAATTATGAGCTCAATACTGTTGTCATTGCAGAGATTATCGAACTTTGTCTCGATTCGTGCATAGGGATATCTTGTTTTGGAATTTTCTCTGCTTCTCTCCAGGAAACTTACAATTTCATAACCCCTGTTTACATGGAGCAAAGGTGCATGGAACACCATACCTGACATACCGTATGACGCTATAGCTGTCTTAATTGGTTGCATAAAAATTATTCAGATTCTTTGGCCATTTCAAGCGCCATAGTTGTTGTGAAATATTTTGATATCATGTTTGGAACCTCCCAACCGGGAAGTTTGCCATCAACCAGGAACTGTAGATATTTCGCGGTAACCTCAGCAAAATGAGCTTCATGATCTGAAGCATATACTTCCGGAACCACCACTTCCCATAACCCTTCATGCTTTTTCAATTCAACACCTGGATATTTTTCCTGAATTTTTGAAAATTCCCGTACCAATACATCTTCATATTCATTGATATTTAAAGGTTCAGATGGCTCTATATAAAGTACAGGTTTAAAGTTCTGTTCGGCACCCTGACGGATAATCAGGTTGGCCTTACTTCCCCTGGTAAAAGAGTAGTGGGTATCGCCGGCCCCTTCAGGAGCACGGTACCCCCATTTTACAATTACCCTTGCATGAACACCTTTAAGCGCATAATTCATTTCACCATTTGCATAGACCTGAAGCACGGTATCACTCTCAATATGCTCATTCAGGTACGACGGGAAACCGACTCCGGTTATACTTTGAAACTGGCTTTCTGTAACAGGTGTGGGCCATCTGCTGGCGGATATCATTTTGATATCAGATTGATAATCAAGTATCTCTTCCGGGAAGCATGACCATTGTACAAGATCTACCAAATGTGTAGTTACATCAATAATACCTTCTCCCTGTTGCTCAACATCAAAAAACCAGGGAGGCCTTCTCAGAATCTGCCCCGACACATATTTAAAGAAATAATGAACGCTCTCCTTAATTACTGACGGATTATCAGCTGAACCCTTTTCAAGTTCACCGAATACTCCGGTAAGTGCCATGATCTCCTTCTGAAGAATGCTGGTAATTTCATACCGTTCAGTCATGATATCGTAAAGCAGAACATTATTGCGTTCAGCTATATCAAAGGACTCCTTTAATAATTCAAAGTTTTCACGATTTATTGCCATGGGTTTATCCGATAAAACATTTAGTCCTTCTTCAACAGATCTCTTTATATAGCTCGTTTTATTGCGATTATTACCGGCAAGTACAACAACATTCCCCTTTTGCTCTGAAAGCATTCTTTCAAGATAATCACTCCCTTTGTAAACAACCTGATTCCAGGAAGTGGGGTTATCATCCCTGTTGTTGTAATTCTCGATCATTGAAAGGTGACTTTCAACTTCAGGTCCTTCAGGTGCATATACATGAACTGTTGGATCAACCTGCCCGTACATATCTTTTTGCACCAGGTAGGCATGAAAATGTCCCGGCGCAAGTGTTATCAGTTTTACCTCATTCGGCGCCCCGGTAAACTGGGCAGTTTCAGATTCGTTACAAGCAATGGTCATAGACAGTAAAATTGTCAGGATTAAACTTATTTTAAAATACGATTTCATTTCCATGGTTAATTTAATTTAGTTATTAAAATATTGTATAAAAGACTATTAAAAAGCTTATATAAATTAATTATTCAACTTTGTTGAATATGCCTTCCGGTAATCAGGCGATCCGTCGGCAATGACCCATTTAATTCCCCAAAGGATATGTTGCATAAAATTCCAATCGGAAAAGATGTGATCATCGTGCCCATATCCGGTATACCATTGTCTTCCGCCATCATAATTATTACACCAAACTGACGGATAATAATTACCAAAAACAGTGGGTTTATCACCCCTATCATCGATTGTTGAAAGATCATGTGCCAGTAATACACGCACATTCGGGTTATATTCCTTAACATAATAGGGCTCATCTTCAATTGTCCAGGGATCAGGCAGATGTCTTACAGAGGGATGTGTTCCGTCTGTTTTACGGACATCAAACTTCTGGTAAGGAGGATGCCTGTCAAATGTTGCACCGATCATCCTTTTGTACCAATCCCAGTTCCTCTCCGTACCAACAGCAATATGAATTCCAACAAAGCCTCCCCCGGCCTGAATATAACGCTTCAGGGCGATTCTCTGATCATCGCTGCTAAAAACATCGTTATTTGTATTTGCAAAAACCAGTGCATCATACCGTTTAAGGTTTTCATCATTAAAGTCGGCCGGGTCTTCTGTAATATCAGCAATGAATTCATTTTCGGCTGCCAGTTTTCTTATAGCCATAACAGCTGCCGGAGTACTGGAATGTACAAATCCGCCCTCCCCAACCCTTGTAAATACAAGAACACGTGACCCCTTGATTACACCTGTCCTGTTATCCCAGGCCCCTTTACATAAGGATGATTCGGGAATATTTTCAACTGTAAGGCGCGGAGGATTGGAATAGTCGTTCCAACGGGTTTCGGCATCATACCTGTCCATCTCACCATCGAAGACAAGTATTCTGTAGCGCAGCATATAGGATGTACCGGGCTCCAGAACCCATGTTGTGTTTCGTGTCGGAGAAAAGTTAATAAATTGGTCTCCTTTGCCTCTATTGGCGTTTGATGGCCAGACGCGCAATGGTTCAGGATGGTTATAATTAGCCGGATGTCCCATCATCATAATTCCGCTTCTGCCACCAGAGGATTCGCCAGACAGAACGCACCATTCTGCCCTCTCGCCATCGGCCTGGTCTCTGTCAAGTCCGCGTGATGAATAAAAATCACTCGTCTGGTTGTTCCAGGCAGCTGTCGCCCTGATCACAAAACCACCATACCTGTATTCTTCAAGTACCAGTCTTTCCGTCGGATTCATTCGTGATGTAATGTCAAGCATATATGAGCCATCACTCCGGTTGAACAGCCTGATATCCTGAAGTTCCGTCATAGCAATCGTCTCATTGTCTTTACCGGGCCAGGCAATGTGCTCATGCAATACCTGCAGATTACCGAAAACATCTCCTTCATTGACAGCTGATATACCACCTGTACGGACCCTGCCCTCTCCTTTGGCAAGATTCCAGAAATCAACCTCCTTACCACGGAATGTCGTTTTGGTCCACGGATTCCATATACCATAATGATGCATATGATCCGGGGGCTGTATTTCGGTCAACACAGTGCCATCGGGAGCATAAAGCGGATGAATGAATCCGCTGCGGCGATATATGGTATCGTGCCCTTCAGGAGGATAAACAGTTTCATGATTATACTGTATAACCGGTTTATCTCCGAGATACATAACATAATTACCCTCACCCGGCCTTACACTGACCCGTTTTTCATGACCATGTGCCTCTTCCTGAACGAGATTATAAGTACGGGATATACCCGGACCGGTTCTTCCACTCATCAGCCAGTGAATTCTTCTTTCCTCACCGGTACTGATTTGCATTGGGACAGGAATTCTTCTATCTCCGTCAATTTCGTAAAGTTGAAGTGAAGATTCGTTGAATTTGGTAACATCATCGAGCGGAACAGATACCGGAGTGTCGAACCTTTCAAATTCGCCTGATTCAGCAACAATTACAGCAATAATGTTCTTTTCATCCGCAGCGTGGCTGGAAGCGCTGCATATAATCACAAGTGCTAAGGTAAATAACCATTTGACTTTCATTTTCTTCTGAGTTTTAAAGTACTCCTGATATTTTGTAAACCCATGCATAAGGAGAAGGATTATCTCCCGGTGTAAGAACTGGTTGTTTAATAACAAGCCGACCACCGGAAAAGGAAAAATCTATTTCTCCTTCATATCCAAGCATACTGACCCGGGAAGGATTCTTCAGGCTTTCAATAATTAAATCATCTCCTGTCCATTTTGTTGAAATTGCAAACAGATCATTATCTTTTGCAGTAAAATATAACGTTGTTGTTTCATCTATTGCCGGTGCATCACTCCATATACGGGTTCCGTATATACCTTCACCGTTAATTCTCAGCCAGTTGCCTATATCTCTGAGTCTTTGCTGCTGAATAACCGGAATCCTGCCATCTGCTGTGGGGCCGACATTGAGAAGGAGATTACCGCCACGGGAAACCTTATCAATCAGGTAGTGTATTAAAAACCCGGATGTCTCATAATCATCCAGATTTTCATTTCTGTTATACCCGAAAGATCCTCCAATACCCCTGGTTTCTTCCCATGGGTGAGCAATTACATCACCAGCTATTGCCTGATCATGCACAAGATCATACTCGGTGGTATAAAACCCACCATGCCTGCTTCTTGTCTCACGACCCCAGCGGTCGTTGACAACCACCTCATCCCTGACCGGAGATTCATTGTAAAGCCAGGCAAGGAATTCAGTGCTTCTCCATCTTTCACTGGGGTGGTCCCATTCGCCGTCCGGCCATACAATATCCGGCTTATACCTGGTAACCAGATCCTTCATCTGGGGCAACATGTGCTGGTCAACATATCTGTCAACATCTTCAAGGTACAGTGGATTGAACCATTCATAAAGTGAAAAATAGAACCCCATCCGGAGTCCACTGCTTTTAACCGCATCACTGAGATCACCTGCAAGATCACGATGGGGGCCGACGTCCATTGCATTCCAGTTCCATGCATGTTTGCTTGGCCAGAGTGCAAATCCCTCATGATGTTTTGAGGTGAGAACAACATATTTGGCTCCGGCATCCTTAAATATTTCAGCCCACTCATCAGGTTCGAACATCTCGGCTTTAAAACCGCTCACAAAATCCTGATAACGGAATTTTTGACCGTATACTTCATTATGAAAATCATTGAATTTCTTACCGGTTGATGTTTCCCGCTGCATCATCCGGTTCCAGTACCATTCTGCATATTTCTCGTATATACTGCCGTCGGTCGGGCCCCAGGCCGGAACTGAATACAGTCCCCAATGCAGGAATATCCCAAACTTCGCATCTTCAAACCATGAAGGTACAGGCCTGCTGTCTATTGAAGCCCAGCTGGCATCATACTTTTGCTGGGAGAAAGCTGTTGCTGCCAGCACAGTAAATAAAACTACAAGAAAATGTTTCATAATAATTTTATTTTATTTGATTATTATCATGCCAGCCTGTTAAGCAAGCGTGTTAAGAATAAGAAATACAGTTAAATCATATTCCCAGCCACTATCAGTTGTCAATGGCGTACTATCCTTCCTTTCCATTCATTTGTTCCCCGGAAGGCTGTTATAACGGTAAAACTAATATAAAAAAAATAAAGAAACTGAATGACCGGAAAATAGTTCATCAATTTTCTATCTCCAAAATAACCTGTTATTGAATATAAAAATGGAAAATCAACAAACGATTTGAAAACAAAAAGAAATACGGAGATCATAAGTGCTTCAAATGAGAGAACTGAAGAAAACAGGATAATTACAATATAAAAATTGATCAGAAAAACAAGCAGCGAAGTAAAAACAGAAGCTATGGTATCGTAGTTTCGGCTTTTTGAGGCCCACCGTCTTCTTTGATTCAGAAAGCTTCCAAGGCTCTTCTCAGCCAAAGTTATCACTACGGCACTTCTGCTTTTTAAAAAATGCAGACTTCTTTTGCCTGACCTGTGCAATGCAAACAGGAAAAATACATCATCACCTGATGATACATTATCATTAACCTGATTGTCAACTTTCTCAAATGAATCTTTGCGAAAGCCCAGGTTTGCAGAGCTGCACATAATTGGATAACCTGAAGTCAGAGAACCGGCAGAAGATCCGACAAGGCTCAATTGTTCCAGTCGCTGAAATATATTCAATAACCCTTTCCCCTTGTTAATCAGAACTGCTCCGGCAATAAGATCTCCACCTGTTTTTTCAAAACAGTCAACCATGGTGCTTACCCAGCTTCTTCCCGGCAGGCAATCTGCATCAGTTGTAAGAATAAAATCAGAGCTCGAGGCGTACACACCTTTTCGGAGTGCTTGCTTTTTCCCGGTTGAATTCTTCTCCGATTTTATTAGAAGTAAATTCGGCATAAGCCTGGAATAACTGGCTACAACTTTATTGGTCTTGTCAGTAGAGTGATCATCGACAATAATAATTTCCAGCAGATACTGCGGATAGTCCTGGCGGCAAAGTGAATCAAGCAGTCGCGAAATGTTTTCCATCTCATTTCTTACAGGTACAATGATTGTAACCGGTAATTCACCGGCTTTAGTCACTGATGTATAATCAGGTGTCTTTAGCCAGCCATAATAAAAATATCCTATCCAAAAAATATAAAGGATTGCCAGGAACACTGCTATCAGCCATAAAATCAGCATAACATCAACCCGGTGACATCCATTCAAACAGGCGGTAGTGGTCACCATCCATACCGCATTTCCTGTACACCTGAATTGCCTGTTCGTTGGTATTATCAACATACAAACGGATACCAAAATATGTGGGATCTGCTTCAACCATTTGTTTAATATACATAAATAATTCGTTGAATATCCCTTTCTTACGAAACTCAGGTAAAACATAAACAGACTGTAACCATACTATCATGCCGTTACGCCAGTCGCTCCATTCATATGTAGTGAGCAATGATGCTATTACAAATCCGCCAGATTCAGCAATATAGTAGGAACCCTTTGACTTATCTGCAAATACAGCATCTACGCCTTTTCTTACAACAGCTGCATCAAGGTCAAGGTTTTCAGTCTCTTTTGCCATCTCTACCTGAAAACCGGCAATCTTAAGACTATCTCCTGGCAGTGCCTTCCTGATTATTATCATATTAAAGATCTTAATACAATTAAGAATCTGCTTAACCGGAAAATTACGTAAAATAATCGGATTACAACAAATCAACGAGACCCATATTGAACTTCAACAGNTATAACTNCNGGTATTCCGTTCACCTATAAATAATTAAAAATTTGCGGATTTTTTCATAAGCACATACTATTCAGGCCTGTCCCAAAAGAACATGAACGCGAAANAATTGATCTGCTATCAAATTTGCATGCGGTGGTCAGTGCGTTTTACTATTTTATTCATATGCAAAATTTTATGTATATTGATATTAGAAACCCTGAACATCAATGTTGGTCAGTCCGGCCCGGCGCCCTGAGGTTACTGCATCCCTGTATTCCCTTACGGTCAGCCGGCGGGAAATATCAGGATAGTCATTTGCTTTGAAGGCAGGAGTATATTGAGACATCAGGTTCAAATAAGTATCTTTCGGGAGGTTATTTGCAATCCATTTGATAATATCGTTTGTTCCTCCAACATTGTTCGGCATAACCAGGTGCCTTATTATTAATCCTCTCTGCAAGATACCGTTATTGGCTTTCGGATCAGCTACTCCGACCTGCCTGTTCATTTCTATAAGTGCTTTTTTTGCAATTTCAGGATAAGTATCTGCCCCGGGTGAATATTTATCTGCCATTTCAGAGTCAAAATACTTGAAATCTGAGAGATAAATATCGATTACACCATCAAGAAGATTAAGGATCTCAATCTTTTCCCAGCCATGTGTATTATAGGCTACAGGCAGTCTTAACCCCTGAGCTGCAGCCTGATCTAACGCAAGCAGAATATGTGGGGCGTATTGTGTCGGCGTTACAACATTGATATTGTGACAACCTCTCTTTTGCAACTGTAACATCATTTCGGACAGATCTCCAATGTCAACTGCATGCCCGATCCCTCCCTGGCTGATTTCCCAGTTGATACAGAATACACACAACAGACCGCAATTTGTAAAGAAGACAGTCCCGGAACCATTATTGCCAACAAGAGGTTTCTCCTCCCCGAAATGCGGATTAAATGATGACACCTGAAGTTGTGCTGTGGCATTACAGTAGTCACCTTTTTGCCGGCGAAGCCGATCATTCCCGCATTCACGAGGACACAACCTGCATGATTGCATCATATCCCACATTACCTCACCTCTTGCTTTAAGCTCTCCCGACCGGTGAAGTTTAAGATACCCAGGCTCGAATCCTCCATCAGAAAACCCGTTTACTTCAGATGTAGTCATGCCCGGTTTGCTCCTGGTATGTGATGAATTATCAGTAAAGCAAGCCGAAAGANCCTGCACAGGCAAAATCCCTGCCAGGGAGAGAGAGGCAAGGTTCCTGCAGAATTCTCTCCTGTTTGGTCGCCAATTATCCATAACATATTGATATTTTAATTATTAGCTTATTTCCCCGGGGGCACAGAAAATTCAATAACAGGAAGTACTACCCTGATCAATAGTCATCCGTTTGGTTACTCCCCTCAGTCTATAGATGTTAACGGAAAAATATTTATAAAATTGCAAAATCAACCTGATAACCGTCCCATCCAACCTGAGGCAATTAAGTAGCACAACCTGCAACTATACAATGAACTAACACGTGGCAGATCCCCGAAGTATCTCACATGGAATTTATTATTCCGAATCCCGGGGTTGGGAAATTATAATAAGTCACTGAACAAGACGTTGTAGAAAAAGTATTAATTTTGTGCAGATAAAGCAACCGATCAAATCGGCATGGAAGTAATTTAACCGATAATATTGATCTTAAAAATTGAGATAAACATGAATAAATTTCCAGGTAAATTCAAAAACAAGGTAATAATAATTATTGTCCCTGTTATTATCCTTATATCATTCAGCTTTGCCAGTGTACCTGCAAGTCGGGATTTTCAGCTGACCCGGAACATGGATATTTTCTTTTCAATGATCCGTGAAATAAGTTTGTTTTATGTAGATGATACCGAACCTGAGAAATTGATAGAAAATGGTATAAGAGGAGTGCTTCAGGGTCTTGACCCCTATACAACATATGTCCCTGAATCGGAGAGAGAGAACTATGCCACTATGACAACAGGAAGGTATGGAGGTGTTGGAGCACTTATAAGGCAGGTAGGAGAATTTGTAATGATAATAGAACCTTACGAAAACTTTCCTGCACAGAAAGCCGGGTTTCGTGCAGGTGATATTATCACAGGCATAAACGGAGAATCTACAAAGGGACTTTTGGTAAACGAGGTGAGTGAATTACTCAAGGGCCAGCCGAAAAGCAAAATTGAGATAACGGTTCAGCGTAAAGGAGAAACAGAACCGGTTACAAAAGAGCTCACCAGGGAGGAAGTTAAAATTGATAACGTAGCCTGGTACGGGATTGTCGAAGAAGGCATAGGGTATATACAATTCAACGGTTTCACTGAAAATGCCCACCTGGAAGTCAGGGATGCTCTCAGGGAACTTAAAGGAAATCATGGTGCCAAATCAGTCATACTTGACGTAAGGGGAAATCCGGGAGGTTTGCTGATGGAGGCAGTAAATGTTACAAATCTATTTGTAGGAAAAGGTGAGGAAATAGTCAGCACAAGAGGAAAAGTAACACAATGGGACCATACATACAGAGCCAGAAACAAACCTCATTATCCTGATATACCAATGGTTATACTCACCGGTAGAAGCTCTGCATCAGCCGCAGAAATTGTTGCCGGCGCCGTTCAGGATCTCGACAGGGGTATAGTAGTTGGCCAAAGAACTTTTGGCAAAGGACTAATACAAACAACCCGGCAGTTAAGCTACAATTCGCAACTTAAGATCACTACTGCCAAATATTATACTCCAAGCGGCAGGAGCATCCAGTCAATGGATTTTTCAAATAATGATGCCATTTCCTATATTCCTGATTCTCTAATTAATGAATTCAGGACAAAGAATGGTCGTGTAGTCTTTGACGGAGGAGGTATAATGCCAGATATCGAAATAACAGAAACGAGGCCCGCTCCGATTCTAATTAATCTGTATACCGGTAATCACATTTTCAATTTTGCAACATGGTACGCATCAGAAAACCCCTCAATATCACCTCCATCCTCATTTAAAATTAGTGATGAAGGTTATATTGATTTTATAGATTTTTTGGAAAAGGAAAAATTTGATTACCAAACTCAAACAGAGATTCATTTAAATCAATTAATCAATTCAGCAAAACAGGAAAAGTATTATGAAATCTCAAGTGAATTATTCACGGAACTTAAAGAGAAGATACAACAAGATAAGAACCAGGATCTGAAAACATTTAAAGATGATATCAAGGCTCTTTTACGGGAGGAAATTATAAGCAGATACTATTTTCAAAAAGGCAGAATCGAGGCTTCACTTGAAGGAGATCCTGCAGTTGAGAAAGCAATTGAACTATTGAAAAACAGACTCCTTTACAATTCAATTCTTGACGGAACACTAATCCATGCTGAGAATAAAAATCAGGATGATTTTCTGGTCTCCGGAAGATTAACGAGGGCTCTGCAAAACCAGATAAGTTGCTGATTTTAATCCCGTAACATCAATCGGGGTCAGTCGCAACAACGGTTAAGGCAGTCAACAATCTGGGTCAGGTTCTGGTGTCTGAGAAAATAAAACGTGTTTTTACCTTCACGTTTTGAGGAAAGGACTCCCTTATCTTTAAGTATCCCCAAATGATGTGATGTAGTTGATTGCTCAATTTCAAGCAGTTCATGTATCTGGGTAACTGTCAATTTCTTTCCACCTTCCAGAAATCCTATAATGGCAATCCTCATGGGATGCGCAATAGCTTTCAGCATATTGGCAGCCTTATCAAGCTGCTCTACATCTAACTCACTTAATTTCATTTTTTCATAATTATTTTGTCAATAATCCCGGTTTCAATAACAATTGCTCAATAAAGAATGACAATTTAACTCATATGGATATTAATCCTATAACCCAAAATTATTGAGGTTGTTGCAGTGCCGGTATAGTAATAACAAATTTAATACTATACAAATATATAAATACATTATTCATATAAACATGACAATTATCAGAATGAGTCACCACCTACTAATTAACCGATTGTCTGAAAATCAATATATAAATTAGTATTTTTGCAACAAAATGAGGTAAATGGTTAATATACTAAGTATAAAAGCGCCCATTAAGAAAGAAATGGAAGAGTTTGAATCGTTTTTCAAATCATCCATTAAAACTAAAGTTCCTCTTCTTGACCACATAACGAATTATATCCTTCGAAGGAAAGGTAAACAACTTCGTCCCATTTTGGTATTCCTGACAGCAAAAATAATTGGTGACCCCAACAAATCAACCTTTAATGCAGCAGCATTAATTGAACTTCTTCACACAGCAACATTGATACATGATGATGTGGTTGATGATTCGTATGAAAGGAGAGGATACTTTTCATTGTATGCAATCTGGAAGACCAAAATTTCGGTACTCGTAGGCGATTATCTTCTGTCAAGAGGTCTGCTGCTGGCAGTTGCTGAAAAAGAATTCAAACAACTTGAAATAGTATCCGAAGCTGTTAAAGAAATGAGTGAAGGTGAATTATTTCAAATACAGAAAATCAGAAAGTTAAATATTACCGAAAAAGAATATTTTGATATAATACGTAAGAAAACAGCCACTCTTATGATTGCTTGTGCTGCTTCCGGAGCATCATCGGTAAGTAACGATCAGGAAAAGATAAATAGTTTAAAATTGTATGCTGAACATGCAGGTCTTGCCTTTCAGATAAAAGATGATATTTTTGATTATCAGAAAAAAGGCCTCATAGGAAAACCAATTGCCAACGACATAAAAGAGAAAAAGTTAACCTTGCCGCTAATTCATGCTCTTTCCAATGCATCACCTGGTGAAAAAAGAGAAATTCTTGGTTTGATCAGAAGAAATAACAACAACTCGGGAAAAATCCAGAAAGTCATCGACTTTGTCTTAAACAAAAAAGGAGTAGAATATGCTATTGATAAGATGAATGAGCATAAACAAAAAGCAATTGACAGCTTATCTGAATTCCCTGATAATGAGGCTAAAAAGTCACTAATTGATCTGGCTGGCTATATTACAGAGAGAAATAAATGATTGATTATATGTTAGTTATATCGTTTTATTGTCACAAATAATTCAATTTGTTTCTATTCATTTGTGATCCAGTTTATTAAAATATTCTCGTAATACTTTTGCCCGCGATTTACCTATCACTACTGACAACTCTTCAAATTTTGCGTTTTTAATTCCCTCAAAATTTCTGTAATGTTTATAAAGCTTCTCTGTTGTTATTTTCCCGAGGCCGGGAACTGATTCGAGAACAGACTTTGCAAAGTCGTATGAACGTTTTTGCCTGTGAAACAGAAGACTGAACCTGTGAGCCTCGTTTCGCAAATGTTGTATCAACCTGAGGGTTTCAGAGGTTTTATCAAGATATAAAGGGTCGGGATCACCCGGAAAGAAAATTTCCTCAAGCTTTTTTGCAATGGCTACTACATTAATTTGTCCTGCCAGTCCAAGTGTTTCCAGTGCATCCAGGGCCGCACCAAGTTGAGCCTTCCCTCCATCAACAACAATCAGTTGGGGAAGCGATAAATTTTCTTTGACCAAACGACTGTACCTGCGAATAATGACCTCTCTCATTGATGCATAATCATTTGGGCCTATAACCTCCCTGATATTATAATGACGATACTCTGATTTGCATGGCCGTCCATACCTGAATACTACACAGGCAGAAACGGGATTTGTTCCCTGAATATTCGAATTATCAAAGCATTCAATATGCTCAGGCACCAAATCAAGCCTTAATTCGTTTTTTGCCAGTTCTAGAACCCGTGTACTTCTATTACCACTGTCTTTTAGTAGATTTTTATCCTTTTCTTTCAGGTAGTAGGTTGCATTCCTGGTTGAAAGCTCAAGCAATCTTTTCTTGTCGCCTCTTGAGGGCACAATGAACTTAACTCCCTGGATTTCAATTTCAGGAATAAAAGGTACAACTATTTCTTCTGAATTTGTATAGATCCTGGTACGTATCTCAGTTATTACCATTGAAAGTAATTCAGTTTTTGATTCTGATAAAATCTTTTTTATACCAATAGTTTGTGATTGAACTACAGCTCCATTAACAACTTTGATATAATTTGAAACAGCAAATTTTTCGTTATCAATAAACGAAAAAACATCAAGGTCACTAATATCAGGATTAACTATTGTTGATTTGCTCTGATACTTTTCAATCATATCAAGCTTCTCCTTTGTATATTGAGCTTCTTCAAAGGCAAATTCCTTAGCCTGCCTTTTCATCCTTTCTCTTAAAAAATCTTTTACACTGCCAATATTCCCCTTGAGAATATTCTTTATTTGATTGATATTATTCTCATAGTCATCAATTGTTTGCTTGCCCTCACATGGCCCTTTACAATTTCCTATATGATACTCAAGGCAGACCTTAAATTTTCCGGATTTTATATTTTCGCTGGTAAGAATATAATTACAATTCCTTAGAGGATATATTTGCCTGATAAGTTCTAAAATTGTCCTGATCATATAGCCCGAGGTGTAGGGGCCAAAATAGGATGAGCCGTCTTTAAAAGGATTTCTTGTTGAAAATACTCTTGGAAAAGGTTCTTTTTTTATACAGATATATGGAAATGATTTATCATCCTTAAGCAACACATTATAACGGGGCTGATATTCTTTAATCAGGTTATTCTCAAGAAGCAGTGCATCTGATTCGGTATCGACAACTATGTGATCAACACTTCTTATCTGCCGTATCAGAACCTTTAACTTATTGTTCTCGAATTTCCGTTTTGAGAAATATGAACTTACCCGGTTTTTAAGATTTTTTGCCTTCCCTACATAAATTACACGGTTATCACTATCCCTGAACAGGTAAACGCCGGGTAAGAAGGGTAGCGATCTTACCGATTTTCGAAGTTTGTCTTTTTCAAAATCATCCATTGTTTATTATGCAGAATCCGAATCTGTAAAAAGTGAGGTAATTTTAAATTGGTTTACATCAAACAATCCATTGTTACATATTTTCAATTCGGGAATTACAAGCAGCGACATAAACGATAGAGTCATAAAAGGGGCTGAAAGTGACGATCCGAGGTTTTTAGCATAATTATCAAGTTCCAGGTATCTAAGAGCAACCTCCTCTCCATCCATATTTGACATAAGTCCCGCAATTTCAAGTTGAAGTTTTTTAGTTATTTTCCCTGAAGTAACAGCAAGTCCACCCTGCATTTCAATAACTTTATTAATAGATTTTACAAGATCATCATCATCAACACCCACAGCAATAATATTGTGATTGTCATGCGCTACAGATCCTGCAATTGCACCCTTTTTCAGACCGAACCCGGTGATAAAACCAATAGATGGTTTGCTTGTTTTATACTTGTTAACAACTACAATTTTGCATATATCTCTGGCGGGGTCAGCAACCACTGTACGACCCTCCACTTTAGGTTTAACGATTAATGAACCGGTAAATAATTGTCCGTCGTTAGCTTCAATAACCCGTATCTTCCCTCCCTCATTTGATATTTTGATATCGGTATTTTGAATTATTTTAGTTTGAAATCTATAATTGAATTTCACAGGTTTAGATTTATAAAGAATCTTACCTTCATCGTATATCTTATTCCCGTTAATATATGTCTCCTTAACCCTGAAATCCTCAATATTATCAACAACAATCATATCGGCAGGATCACCCTCTCTAAGCAACCCTACTGGAAGTTTGTAATGAAATGCCGGATTGACTGTAGCCGCGCGAATCAGATTGAATACATCAATATTATTCCTGACTCCTCTTGCTAACAATTCATTTATATGACCCTTGATCAAATCATCGGGATGTTTATCATCAGAGCATAGCATAACAAAATCAGGATATTTGTCGATAAGTTTATAAAACAGATCAAATCCTTTTGCAGCACTTCCCTCTCTAATTTGAATTTTCATCCCTTTGGATATTTTCTCCTCCGCCTCGTCAAGATTTATACATTCATGATCAGTTGTAATTCCGGCATTAATATATTTATCCAGGTCATGCCCACGTAAACCCGGGGCATGACCATCGACCGGCTTACCTAGTTTGTGCGCAATTTTAATTTTATCCAATACTGATTTTGAAGAATTTATGACACCAGGAAAATTCATAATTTCAGACAGGAAATACAAATCATCTCTCTTTAATAATTCTGCTATCTGTTTGGAATCTAAAACAGCACCGGATTCTTCAATATCAGTTGCAGGAACACAGGAAGGGGCACCAAAATAAAATTTCAAAGGCACACTATCTCCGCTTCTGATCATATAATTAATGCCTTTAACCCCTGCAACATTGGCAATTTCATGAGGATCAGAAACCACAGCAACAGTACCATGCCTGACTGCAAGAGCTGAAAATCCGGCAGGACTTAACATTGAACTCTCAATATGTATATGTGAATCAATTAAACCAGGCAATATGAAACTTTTCATATTGCCTCGAATTTTAGTAATACGCCTTATTCGTTCATCACGAATCTCTACCTCTGCAGGAAAAATCCTCCTGCTAAAAACATCAACTAGATTGCCACAAATAAGATTGCTCATAAACAACAATGGGTATTTTTATTCTTCTCTCACTAACCGGGCCAGGAATTGCCAATAAATAATTAAACAAGCCCCAAGTCGCGGTTATTTATATATCTATACCAAACAGACTGAATGTTCCACGTGGAACAAAAATCAATTTGTTCCACGTGGAACCTGTTTATCGTCCGAAATGAACAAGAAGAACACTTACATCTGATGGAGATACGCCAATAATTCTTGATGCCTGACCAATAGATAATGGTTTGTGTTTATTTAATTTCTGTCTTCCTTCGGTAGAAATTGATTTCAGGCTCTCATAATTGAAATCAGGATTAATAGAAATATGATCGAGCCGTTTTAATTTTTCAGCCATAATTTTCTCTCTTTCTATGTAACCACGATATTTAAATTTAATTTCAACACTCTGCAAAGCTTCTTTAGTTAAATCATTCCTGACGCCAATACTTTCTTTTAATTCCGGAATATTTTCAGCCAATTCAAATATATTAATTTGCGGTCGCAATAATATTTCAAATAGCTTTACCTTTTGCTTAATAGGAGACGTTTGTCTGGCAAGTAAAAAGTTATTTACTTTCTCCGGAGATATACTGAAGTTCGAAATAAATTGACTAACCCTGGTCACGATCTCCTTCTTTTGGTTTAATGTTTTAATTCGATCTTCAGAAGCTAACCCTATCTGATATGAAAGCCCCGATAATCTTTCATCGGCATTATCTTGCCTTAAAAGTAACCTGAATTCAGCTCGTGATGTAAACATTCGGTATGGTTCATCGACACCTTTGTTTATAAGATCATCTATAAGCACACCTATATAGCCATCATGACGTTTCAAAACAAATTCAGATTGTTTATGTATTTTTAAAGCAGCATTAATTCCTGCTATAATACCTTGACCAGCAGCCTCTTCATAACCTGTAGTACCGTTAATTTGTCCTGCAAAGTACAAATTCTCAATAATTTTAGTTTCAAGTGTATATTTCAATTGTGTAGGCGGGAAATAATCATACTCAATAGCATATCCGGGCCGGAATATTCTTACTTGCTCAAGTCCTGGTACTAATCTCAACGCCTTAATTTGAATTTCCCTGGGAAGTGAAGATGAAAACCCATTAATATAGTACTCAACAGTATTTCGTCCTTCGGGTTCAAGAAATAATTGATGTCGCGTCTTTTCAGAAAAAGTAACAATCTTATCTTCAATACTGGGGCAATATCTTGGTCCGAGGCCTTTAATTCTTCCTGAAAATAATGGACTGTCTTTAAATCCATATTCTAAAACCTCATGAACATCAGGATTAGTATATGTAATGAAGCATGGTTTCTGATCCGGAATATCGCTATTAAAATTCAAAAATGAGAATTTACCCCCACCTAAGTCTCCATCCTGTTTTTCCAGTTTAGAAAAATCTATTGTTCGTCCGTCTAATCTTGGAGGTGTTCCGGTTTTCATCCTACCGGTAATGAATCCAAATTCTATAAGTTGTTCGCTTATACCGTAAGAAGATGGGTCTGAAATTCGTCCTCCTTTAATTTTAACATTCCCAATATGCATCAAGCCATTCAAAAAGGTTCCATTCGTTAAAATAACGGATTTTCCAAATATCTGACTTCCCATTCCTGTTTTTACACCAACTATTCTATTGCGTTTAATTATAAGACTGGTTACAACATCTTGCCAAAAATCAATGTTTTTTATCGATTCGAGTACGGACCGCCAAACGGATGAAAAAACAGTTCGATCACATTGTGCACGCGGACTCCACATCGCTGGTCCTTTACTTTTATTAAGCATGCGAAATTGAATGGCACTATTATCTGTAACATATCCCATATAACCACCCAGAGCATCAATTTCCCTAACAATTTGTCCTTTAGCAATTCCACCCACTGCCGGATTACAACTCATTTGAGCAATCTTGTTCATGTCCATTGTAATCAATAGTACGCGACATCCAATATTTGCTGAAGCAGCAGCAGCTTCACATCCTGCATGTCCGGCTCCAACAACAATAACATCATATTTAAATCCCTCTTGCATAGGACTATTAATATTAAAATGCAAATTTAGATGAAATTTTATTCATCTTAAAATGCAGGTATATAGTTGATAAAAGTTTACAGCGATAAAACTACTTCAGGTTATAAGCATTTGACAGGGGAATCTGCCAATGAATGATACAGTTTACTAACCGATAAGTGGTAAACTTTTAAACTGAAATATGATACAGTTTTCAACTGGTATATACAACTATACTTTGTCCGGATGAATCACCCATGTTACAATTTAACACAAAAATGCATGTATAAA
>SL_3KL_010_SEDDRAFT_10000079_pt1 | contig 58595 bp, 59 predicted proteins | sample SodLakKL_010_SED_2_FD_10381 | JGI IMG/M metagenome (IMG submission 10381)
ATACTGCCCAATTGGGAGTACAACGAAGAAGATACTGAGGCTATACTCGAAGAGAACCTGAGCAATATCTCCACTACCAAAGGGGCTGTTGAGCAGGGTGAAATAATCATACGCCGTGGCGATATCGTTTCAGATGAACGCGCCAACGCGCTCAGAAGTCTGAGTGAAGCACGTGCTGCAACAGCCTCACAGGTTGAGCGATGGCTTCGATACAGTGGAGAAGCGCTCGTTATCCTCATAGCTGCACTTCTTTTCCTGATCTATATCTACCTATACAGAAAGTCAATTTTTGAAAAACCTTCGATGTTCCTGCTGGTATTTCTGGCTCTTGGCATCATCAGCCTTGCAAGTGCATTAATTTACCCTATTGATAGTGTAAACAGCTATATCGTTCCCGTTGCGGTGGCGCCAATTATTCTGACCATTATTTTTGATTCACGAGTTGGACTGATGGCTACAGTTACACTCGGTATCATCACCGCTGTGATACATGACAATAATTTTGAATACATGGTCGCCACAATTGCTGCCTGCAGCCTTGGCGTTTTTTCAGTAAGAGATATTAAAAAAAGATCGCAGTTCTTCTTCACAACACCCGGCGTGGTTTTTGCCACCTACTTAATCGTGATTGCAGGATTCGCGCTTGCGCGCTATAGCGGTGTTGAGCGGATGCTCGAAGACGTGATGTTCGTTGCAATCAACGCTGTATTCATTCTCTTCACCTATCCCCTTATTCTGCTGTTTGAAAAGATGTTTAAGATCACTACCGATTTCACTCTTCTTGAACTGGCCGATACCAACCTCCCTTTGATGAAAGAGTTGATGAATAAGGCACCGGGCACGTTTCATCACAGTCTCCAAATTGCCAACATGGCTGAGTCGGCCGCATCCGAAATTGGAGCTAACTCTCTGCTTTGCCGGGTCGGTGCCATGTATCATGACCTGGGTAAAATGGAAAAGCCGGGCTATTTCATTGAAAACCAGAGTGCCGGCAACGATCACGACAAGCTAAAACCTCGAATGAGTGCGCTTGTTATTAAGGCTCACGTTTCGGATGGCGTAAAAAAGGCTGAGGAAAACAATCTTCCTCAGGTGGTTATCGACTTTATCAAAACGCACCACGGAACATCGCTCATCAAGTATTTTTACAGTAAAGCTGAAGAACAAGCCGAAGAAGATGATGAAGTGCCCGAAAAAGATTTCCGCTACGATGGCCCCAACCCTTTCACAAAAGAACAGGGGATTCTGCTGCTTGCTGATGGAATTGAAGCCGCCTCACGGGCAATGAAAGATCCAAACTACCATAAACTTGAGAATCTCATCAATAAAATGGTAGATGACCACATCAGAGACGGACAGCTAAACAACTGCCCTCTGACGTTTAAGCAGATTGAAAACATTAAAAAGTCATTTCTTAACATTCTTGTAGGGGTTTATCACAGCAGAATCGAATACCCCGAAAAGAAAGAAAAAGAGAAAAAAGAGAAACTAACCGAGAAAGTTGAGGAGGAAATCGATACCGCTGCTGAAAAAGGTAAATCACTCTAATGGCATTCGAGGCAGAATTAAAACACTATCTTCGGTTTATTAAACTCGAAAAAGGCCTCGCAGATAATTCCATCACCTCCTACGAAAATGATCTCAAAAGATACCTCGACTTTGCACGTAACGTTCTTGGGATTTCGAACCTTGCCGGCATAACCCTTCAGCATATAGAAGCGTATCTTGAAGAGCTCACTGCGATGGAGTTAGCCGTTAGCAGCATAGCGCGCAATATCTCAAGTATTCGTAGTTTTCATGAGTTTGCCGTGGTTGAAAAGCTGGCCGAAGCCAATCCGGCAGAATTGGTTGAGCTTCCCAAGAAAGCAAAAAAACTACCCGAGGTTCTTGACGCGCACGAAGTTGAAAAAATAATCGATGCGGCCGACAGAACCACATCTGCAGGCATTCGGGATGCAGCTATCCTCGAGACCCTTTACGCCAGCGGCATGCGGGTTAGTGAACTCACCGATCTTGAAATGAACATGCTCTACTTTGAAATTGGTTTCATCCGGGTAATTGGCAAGGGTAACAAAGAGCGGCTTGTTCCGGTTGGCGAGATTGCCCAGCTCGCACTCGAACACTATATCGAAACTGCCCGTAAAGAGTTCATAAATCCCGACAGGCCGGATAAAACTGAAAATAAACTTTTCCTGAACCAACGCGGCGGCCCGCTTACACGAATGAGTGTTTGGAATATCGTAAATAAGTATGCCATGAAAGCCGGCATCCAAAAAAACGTCTATCCTCACATTTTCCGCCACTCATTTGCAACCCATTTACTTGAGGGGGGTGCCGATCTCAGGGCCGTTCAGGAAATGCTGGGCCATACCTCGATATTGACCACTGAAATTTATACCCATGTCGACCGTTCACTTCTTCATCAGATCCACAAAGAATTTCACCCGAGAGCGTGACCGGTTGACAACCTGCCAGAGTGCCTTGCTTTTCGGCAACTGTTAGAGTTGGGGCGGGTTGGGTTCAAAATTCAAGGTTTGTTGATTGTTGATGCCTAAACATATAGTTAAATATGATGAATTTAATTAAGTATTTATACAAAATATTACTGATTTGTTTTTTGATGTACTGTTCGGTTGTAAATGCTCAGATAGCTTCTCCGGAGCCATTCAGGAATGGAGTGGTATCGTCGGCTGAAGAGAGGGCTACGCAGGCTGGTCTGGAAATCCTGAAACAAGGGGGCAATGCGATTGATGCAGCTGTTGCCGTTCAGTTTGCCCTTGCCGTTACGCTGCCAAGGGCCGGCAACATCGGAGGTGGCGGCTTTATGGTTTTACATCTTGAAGACGGTTCTGTGAGAACACTCGATTTTCGGGAAAAAGCGCCTAACCGGGCTTCGCGAAATATGTTTCTGGATAGTGAGGGGGAATTTGATCCGGATCTGAGCCAGAAAGGAGGTCTTGCCTCCGGCGTACCCGGCACTGTAGACGGCATGATTACCGCTCTTGAAAGATACGGCACACTGCCACTTGAAGTGGTTATGGAACCAGCAATCAGCCTGGCCCGCGAAGGTTACCGGCTAAGCAGTTCACAGGCAGCAAGCATGAATCGGGCAGCAGAAAACCTCAGGCAATTCGATGGATCAAAAGAGATTTATGTAAAATCCAGCGGTGAATCGTGGAAAAAGGGAGACCTCTTTGTGCAGAGTGATCTAGCTGAAACACTTGCACGTATCGCTGCCATGGGGCGCAGAGGCTTCTATTCCGGCCTCACTGCCCGGCTGATTGTAGATGAAATGCAGCGCACCGGCGGAATATTAACACTGAGGGATTTGAGAGACTATCGCAGCGTTTGGAGAGATCCGGTTAAAACCAGTTTCAGAGGCTACGACCTTTACATGATGGGCCCGCCAAGCAGCGGAGGCTTTGTTATGGCCCAGGTTCTTGGAATGATCAGTGATCATGAACCGGAAGGCCTCGGCTTCAATACGGCNGCGTATGTGCACTTGCTCAGTGAGGCGTTCAGGCGCTCGTTTGCCGACCGGAATTACTGGCTTGGCGACCCCGATTTTGTCGAAATTCCTTCTTCCCGTCTCACAGGCCCCTGGTACATCAGTGAGAGGATGTCAGATTTTGACCCGTCCCGTGCAACGGAAAGTGAAAGGCTTGCTTACGGCGATGTTTTTGAGCTTGTCGAACCTGAAGAAACCACCCTTTTCAACGTCGTTGATTCAAGAGGGAATGCCGTTGCCGTGAATACTACCCTGAACGGGTCGTTTGGCAGCTACGTAACCGTAACAGGTGCCGGATTTCTGCTTAACAATGAAATGGATGACTTTTCAGCCAAACCGGGAGCACCCAATATGTTCGGACTTATCGGGGCCGAGGCAAACGCCATTGAACCCGGAAAGAGGATGCTAAGCAGTATGAGTCCCACCATTGCTATGAAAAACGGACAGGTGAGGTTTGTGGGAGGCGGAGCCGGCGGACCAACCATTATCACAGCTACACTGCAAAACTTTTTAAATATGGCTCTATTCGGAATGAATGCCAAAGAAGCTATCGCTGCACCGAGATTTCACCATCAGTGGCTTCCGGACCGCATTCTGGTTGAAGGCCTTTATTTCTCTGATGATACAATTCGTATGCTCGAAGAAAAGGGACACTCGGTTGTGAGGCGCAACAGCATAGCCCTGATTCATACAATACTGATCGATGAAGAAGGCAATATTTTTGGTGCTTCCGACTCACGTCATAACGGAAGTGTTGCCGGTTATTAGGCAGACATCAACTTACGCTTCGATTCCGTGTGAAATCCTGACTTTCTCGATCACATCAGAAATCTCGTTTCTTTTCAGCGTATTCAGATTTGGAAAAAGGATCGCGATCGAGTTTTTATAATCATCCACCAAAAGTTCTCCCTTTATCTGCTTGGTAAGAGAGCGAATAAGGCGGGTGCCAAGATTTTCGCTGTCTTTCCAGTCGAAAAAGCTGTGTGGCAGATTGCCGTTCTCCCGTACCACTACATAAAAAATCTGCTCATCTGAGTAAAGATCGACACTGATCGACGTTTTTTCGCCAACAGAACTGGTACGCTCGTATACTCTGCTGATCACTTCATTAATTACCATACATACCGGAACTGCGCGCTCCACATCGAGAATCAGATCGGAGGCATGAACAGAAATATCCGAGTGGTATTTCGCAAATCTGTAATCCTGATCAAGCCGGTTTGTAAGCTTAATCACATACGATTTAAGATTCAGCGTCTTAAATGTACCAGCCTGCGACATCAGTTCATGAATCAGCGAAATTGAACGAATTCTGGATTTTGAATCACGCAGCGTATCAGTGAGAGTTTCATCACCGGCGCGCTTCAGCTGAAGCTCAAACAGTGCCAGAATTATGGAGAGATTGTTCTTGACGCGCCCATGGATCTCATTTAGCAACAGATCGCGTTCATCGATAGCGGTTTCAAGCTCTCGTTCGCGAACTTGAAGATTTGAGGTTTTTTCGTTGACTTCGAGTTTCAGGTTCTTATTCCAATTGGAAACGATATACATGCCGGTGAAGCCAACAATTAAAATAATTCCAAGAGATATCCAGAAGATGATCTGAAATGATCCTGTTGCCTGCAGAACCCTCTCTGCAACAAACGGATCGGATGCGGCTACCGCCTGGGATATTCCCTCCAGGCCGAGGAATCTGCCGCCAATAACAAATAGCGAAATCACAACTACGACGCTGGTAATTGCACTGTATATCCAGCCGAGCGTTACTTCTTCTCTGGCTTTCTGATTCAGGAACTTCTCTTTTACTTTCAATACGGATGGACTAAAAAGAAAAAGCAGGGGCCCAATAATTAGCAGCGACTGGAAAAACGCTCCGGTCCACCATCCATTCCAGATATTCAGCGTTGCAGATGGAGAAAGATTTTGCTGCAAGCTCCAAACAAAAGAACCAAGAGAGCTTGCCATGGCTGCAATGAGGGAGACTATTACAAAAAAAGCAGCGCTTTTCAGATCCCTGAGGTCAATTCGTGCCGGAACGCAATAATAAGCCAATGCATAAATACCTATACCAAGTACAAATGAAAAAGCAAATAAGAGTGCCCAATACACGGGCATGCTTGCTGAGAACGCAATTACAAAAGATGAAATAAATATTGGGATAAAACCCCACTCAAAACCAACCCAAAAGAGGAGTAAAATTCCTATAATTAGCGGCGGATAAAAAAGAAAAAAGAACTGGACGGACGATGATTCTACACTCGTTGATACCCAGCTTTCCGACATCAGTGTGAATACGGAATAAATGGATACTGAGATAAGTATAACCCAGGCTGCTAAAATCAACCATGTAGTTATCCCCGAAAACCCAAAGCGGGTAATAATTTCGTCAAGCCCTGCCGGTTGCCAGATGCTCTTTGTCTGTGATGATATTTGATCTCCGTTCATTGCCGTCCCCGTATTGATTTTCGGAGAATATATTAGAAAAAATTAATTAATAACCAAACCCAGCTCAAAATCTAATTTTCGGATAGCGGTTCAGGAACGCTTGAGGCCGTACTCAGATTAAAAAAGCTCAAAAACAGCAAATAAACCCATTAAATGCCTGCCAAAAGTTTTAAACTAAAATTTGCACTCATTGTCGGCTCTTTATTCGCGGCCTGGGTTCTGTATATGACCTTCTACCAACTCTGGCATCTTTTTGCGGACAATTGGTTTATGACTGTTGTAATGATTTTCGGTTCGTTTATTGCGGGTGCCAGCTCCGAAGGTGGCGGAGCAATTGCTTACCCCGCAATGACCCTGCTTTTCAATATTGAACCCGACGTGGCCAGAAACTTCAGCTTCGCAATACAAAGCTTTGGAATGACCTGTGCAGCAATCTGGATTTTTTTATCCGGCATAAAAATTGAAAAGACGTATCTGTTGCTTGCCGGGGTCGGCGGTTTTATAGGCATCATATTCGGCTCATTTTTTGTGTTGCCCTATGTGCTGCCTAACTACGCGAAAATGATGTTCGTGTCGTTCTGGCTCAGTTTTGGAATTGCCCTGTTCGTGGTGAATTTTGTAAAGGCAAACGATTCTATTGACGCACTGCCGAAGCTTTCCAAAAGACAAAAAACTGAACTTGTACTGGTTGGTATGATGGGTGGAGTCTTCAGCTCAATTTTGGGAAATGGCCTTGATATATGCACGTTTGCTTACGTTGTACTCAAGTATGGACTGTCAGAAAAAATTGCCACTCCGACGTCAGTCATTCTTATGGCTTCGAATGCAATTATCGGTTTTCTCATGCACTCGTTTGTTTTAAACACCATGCAGGCTGAAGCGATCAATTATCTGCTGGTTTGTATTCCGGTTGTAATATTCGGAGCGCCAATGGGTGCATTTGTAATTAGTAAAATAGGAAGGAAAACCATTGCAGCATTGCTGATTGTCATTATTATTGTTCAGTTCATAACAGCGATCTACGTAATCAGGCCTGGCAGTGAGCTCTTACTTTTTTCAGCAGGCATATTCTTCGTGGGAATTTTACTCTTCTTTGTGATTTCAAGACGCCGGCTAAACGGTCTAAATGATGTTTATCATCAATGAGATCGCCACAAAAATTACCATAATTGAGAATCCGGCCTGGATCGTGGGGTCTGATACCTTCTCATTGAACTTTACCCCGGCAAACCCGCCAAAGAATGCCCCAATAATTAAGGGCAAGCTTGTGCCAAAATCGACATACCCGAACGTATAGGGAGATACACCGCCCGCAGGATTGGTAAGAAATGCGTACTGCATCCAGCCGGAAAAGGAAATGATTACAATTGCCAAAGAAGAAATGCTGACTGTTCTGGTAATCGGTATCCTGTACCAGAGGTTCATAACCGGCACGAGCACAATTCCACCTCCCACGCCCGCCAAGGAGGCTACAAAACCGCCCAAACCTCCGGCATTTGTAATCTTTAGTATTCCCATTTGCTCCCCGCTCAGCCGAAGTGTGACGTTCGACTGGCTTTTTCGATAGAAAAGTATAGCGACAAAAATGAGAAGTAAAACAAAGAATGAAACAAATACATCGTTCGTATAGTACGGCGACATTACAATCTGCTTACCTAAAAAAACTCCCAGTACACCAAAGCAGCCAACAAGTATGCCCTCTTTCCAGAATATGTTTTGGTTTTTAAACTGCTGAATGGAACTGCTAAGCGAGGCAGTAAACGTGCAGAAAAGGGACGTACCTATAGCCCATGCCACCGGTGACTCAACACCAAGAAAATTGAACAGTGAAAAGAGTATCGGTGAGAACAGAAGTCCTCCACCAACTCCGAAAAAACCGGCTAAAATCCCTGCAATTACGCCTAGTATCAGCAGAATTAAAATGATCATGTCAGAAAGCTATTTCACCTTTCATATAGGTTACCGCTTCACCGCCAATCAAAACCCTGTTGCCATTTACCTCGCACATCAAACTTCCCCCTCGTTTTGAGATCTGTTTTGCTTTGAGTCTTTTTTTACCAATTTTTTTTGCCCAGAAAGGAGCCAGAACCGTATGTGCTGAGCCTGTTACGGGATCTTCGTCAACACCAACAGCCGGGCCAAAAAATCGACTGACAAAATCGGCTTCGCCATCGATGCAAACCGCTGTAACAATGACTCCGCGCACCTCCATCTTTTTTAGTATTAATAGGTCTGGTTTCAGATTTCTTATCGTTTCCTGATCCTGCACCAGCACCAACAGATCCGTATTTACCCCACAGTATATCGGAATGGTGCCAATGGCTTCCGGAATTAGTTTTGGTACGGGAATAGGCTTCGGTGGATTTGCCGGGAAATCCATCCAATAAACGTTTTCCTCTTTACGCACCGTCAGTTCCCCGCTGTTCGAATCGAATCGTATCTGCCCTTCGCTAAACCCAAGATGGTTAAAGAGTACATGAGCCGAAGCAAGTGTTGCATGCCCACAAAGGTCAACTTCCGTCAAAGGTGTAAACCATCGAATTTTGAACGAACCGCTTTCTTGCTTCTTGAAGTAGGCGGTTTCTGAAAGATTATTTTCGGCCGCGATTTTTTGAAGTATTTCCGTATCCGGCCATTCTTTGAGAGGAATAACAGCGGCAGGATTTCCTGAAAACACCTGATCTGTAAAGGCATCTACCTGAAATACTTTCATATATGATGTGACTTTTTTCGCAATGTATGAAATTGACCTGAGCAATTCATGCGTTTAAAGAAAAATCACGGTGCGAAACCCTCTACGGAGTTTTGAGCCGCTGATTTATGTTCGATTTCACAGCAAAGATCACGACCTTTACAAAATGCAAAGTAAATTCGTCACATATCCAGATAACAGTCTTTCAAAGATTGGGTACGATGCTATTCGGGCTGCAGCACTCAAGAAATGCTACACGCCTTACGGCAGAGAAGAGCTGGCAGCTGCGAAACCCATTTCAGATCCCAACATTGTCCATCAAAGGCTCGCTGTGTCGCGCGAATGGATGAAGCTGCTTCAAAGCGGCGCAAGCAACCCACTTTCAGTTTTGGATGACGTAAGGGATATGATCAGAGAGAGCAAAATACAAGGAGGCATGCTGCCGATTGACAATTTCCCGGTAATTTTTCAGAATGCCCGTTTGGCAAGAATCATAAAGCAGTTTTTTGGACGAACTGAGGACCACTATCCTGCTTTGATCGATATTGCAAACCTTTTGATAAGCCTTAAACCTCTCGAAGACTCTATCAGCCGCGTTGTTACCGACCGTGGAGAACTCAAAGACGATGCCAGCCCCGGGTTGCAAAAAATACGAGGCCGCCTGAACCGCGAGCGTGGAAGGCTCAGAAGTACCATACAAAGAATTATGAAAGAGCTTTCAAAAGATGGAATGACATCTGATGAAGGCCCTACCATAAGAAGCGGACGAATGGTGATACCATTGCAGGCCGAGTACAAGCGTAAAATTAAGGGTTTTGTCCATGACGTATCGTCAACGGGCCAAACAGTGTATGTGGAGCCTGTACAGGCACTGCAAATCAACAATGAAATCCGGCAGCTCGAGTCTGAAGAACAGCGGGAGATTGAACGAATTATTCGTGAACTAACCGCTGAGGTTAGAAAATACAGCGAAGAACTCGCACTTAACTGCAGCTGGATTGGCGAACTGGATGCGATTCATTGCCGTGTGAGCCTGGGTTTGAGCCTCGATGGCGTTATACCGCAGATCAGCGAAGACCTGCATTTAAATCTGATTCGCGCAAATAATCCCAACCTACTGCTGAAAAATCTGAGTACAAAAGAGGCCGAACCTGTTGTTCCGCTGAATCTGGAACTTCGTTCCGATGAACTTGCCATCGTTATTACCGGCCCAAATGCCGGTGGTAAATCTGTTGCCATGAAAACAGTTGGAGTACTGGCAGCTATGATTCAATCCGGCTACCCGGTACCTGTTCACCCCGATTCGAGCATTCCGATTTCGAACGGCTTGTTTGTGGATATTGGAGACGATCAATCGATCGAAAATGATCTCAGCACCTTCTCGTCACGCCTCAACTGGATGCGCCAATCACTGAAAATGATGCCGTCTGGCTCACTGGTGCTTATCGATGAGGCCGGCGCAGGTACCGATCCTGAAGAAGGCGGCGCACTTTTCCAGGCTTTTGTTGAAGAGATACTTGAACGCGGATCGAGAGTCATAGTTACAACACATCACGGATCTCTGAAAGTGTTTGCGCACGAACACCCATCCGTTGTAAACGGTGCCATGGAATTTAACCAGGAAAGCCTCTCTCCCACCTACCGATTCAAAAAGGGTATTCCCGGAAGCAGCTATGCATTCGAAATTGCTGACCGTATGGAGCTGCCAAAACCAATGATGAAGCGTGCGCGAAACTTGCTCGGAGAAAATCGGGATAAGATGGGCGAATTACTGGTTAATCTCGAGCGGCAGATGCAAGAGTCGGAACAGATGCATAAAGAGTTTAAAAATAAGCTGCAAGAGCTCGAGAAGAGAGAAAAAGTGTACCTCGAAAAAGCTTCAAATTTCGATAATAAGAGAAAAAGAATTCTTGAAAAAGCCTATAAAGACGCTGAAGAGATCATGAAAGGCGCCAATCGCAGAATTGAAGAAGCGGTCGAGAAAATTGTTCAGGCAGGTATGGAAGACAAGGAAGCCATCAAAGAAGCCCGCTCAGATGTTCAGAAAGCCAAATTGGACATTCACGAGAACCGTGACCGGTTCAGGGAAGAATTGGAGGAGAAACCGTTCCGAAGCGGAGAGAAACCGGTAGTGGGTGACTACGTCTTAATCGGCGACAGCGACACTTCCGGCGAACTGGTGGAACTGTCAGGTAAAAATGCCACCGTGCTGGTAAACGGAATGAAGATAAAATCAAACCTGAATAAGCTGGTGAAAACCAATCCGCCAAAGAAAAAAAATAAACCATCTCAACACAGGGTGTATAGCGGTTCCGATGAACTTGACCTATCGGTTCAGCCAAGACTCGACCTGCGCGGGCAGCGAGGTGATGAAGCCATCAGAAAGCTTACCCTCCATCTCGACAAAGCCGTTGCACGCGGGCTTCATGAAGTTGAAATTATCCACGGCAAGGGTGAAGGTATTCTGCAAAAGCTGGTTAACGAATATCTTGAGCAGCGCCAGGAAGTAAAAGAGTTTGACATCGCACCCTGGGATGGCGGCGGCAGCGGATGTACGGTAGTTAAACTTTGAAAATAAATCATGATCATAAGAGTCACTATAACGGCTTTCCTGCTTCTATTCATTGCTGAAAACGTTCATGCACAGCTTATCTCCTGGCGCGATCTGATTGAAGGGGATCTCCCCCAGCCCGATGAAAGAATTTATTACGGTACCGGCGAACTTGCATTCGGTGAACTCTGGATACCCGATAAAGACCCTCATACTACCGTGATTCTGATACACGGCGGCTGCTGGCTCGATATCTATCCCGGAACAGAGATCATGAACCACATGGCAAATGCACTCAGAGATGAAGGCTTCGCCGTATGGAACATTGAATACAGGCGACTGGGGCATCAGGGCGGCGGGTATCCCGGAACATTTCTTGACGTTGCTTTTGGCGCGGATGCACTGCATGCCGTTGCCCGAAATCATAATATCAACCTGGACAGGGTTATTGCAGCAGGTCACTCGGCGGGCGGCCACCTGGCAACATGGCTTGCCGCCCGAAAAAACCTTCCTGACTACAGTACACTGCGCATCGACGATTCGATCGACATTCACACTTCAATTCAAATTCATGCCGTCATCTCGCTTGCAGGTATCAACGACCTTGAGCGGTATGCCAATTACGGCTCTTCATCTTGTGGGGAAGGAACTGTAGCAAGGCTTGTGGATATTGAAACGCGTGGTGAGGACGCCTTTCTCGATACATCCCCCATTCATCTGCTTCCTTTGGGTGTACCCTTTGTTGAAGTTACAGCAGCCTTCGATGCGCCGGTGCCCCCTTTTTTCGGATACCATTTCACTCAAGCTGCCAAACAGGCCGGGGATGATGCCATACTGGTGCTGCAACCAAAAGCCGGACATTTTGAGATGATTGCTCCCTGGAGTGAAGAATGGCGGGAGGTTCGAAATATTTTCAGAACTATCCTGGAATAAAATTTCAAAACCTGATGTGAAAAAGCATGCGCTCATCAGTCGAACTAACCGTGATAATCAGAATATTTCCGTAATCCGATTCATCGAACTTCTCGGTGAAATGCTCACGCTGAAGCAGGGCATTCGCAAACATTGGAGTGGAGTTTGAATGGCCCGCCACAAGCACATACTGCCCGCGGTGCTTCTCCATCCATTCTGCGGTTACGCCCTCGGGATCTCTGTGATCGTATTCCATTATCTCCAAGGTATGTCGTTCCGATATTGGGCGCGCAGTTTCTCTGGTTCGGATAAACGGTGTTGAGTAAACGGCATCGAAATCAACCTCCCGGAACATTCGTTCGAATACAGATGCTCTTTCATATCCCTCATCTGCAAGATCGGGATCGTAGCTATCATCCACTTTCTCGGCGTGTCGCACCAGGACGAACGTAGTGGTTCCATACTGTTGAGTCTGCGCAATTAGAGTTTGGGTCAGAACAAAGAAAAGCACCAGCAGTGACAGAATCTTTTTCATGAGATAGATTTTTGACTTGGAAAACTGAAGGTTCACAATATATTAACGGTAAATTAATACACCACCGTTACACTTCAATAAAAAATTTCAGCCGGTTTATGAAAGTCTCTCTACTAGCCATCCTATCGTTTCTGATTGCAGCCTGCACCACCGAGGAAGTAACCCGCAGTTTCGACCTTCAGGGGCATCGCGGCGCGCGCGGACTTCTTCCTGAAAATACGATTCCCAGCTTTCTGATTGCCATTGACCACGGTGTGGATACCATCGAGTTTGACCTGGTTGTTACAAAAGACCGCCAAATACTCATTTCGCACGAACCATGGTTTCATCATCACATCAGCACAAAACCCGACGGAACGCCAGTGACTGAAGAGGAGCAGATGGAATTCAATATTTTTGAAATGACCTATGAAGAAACGCAGCAGTTTGATGTTGGCAAACGAGGGCACATAAACTTTCCGAACCAGCAGCCGATGGAAGTTGCCAAGCCGCTGATGCGCGATGCCATTAGGGCAATAGAAGAGTACACAGAAGAACTGGGAATCGCGCCGGTGGCCTATAACATTGAAACCAAAAGTGTGCCCGACTACTACGGGGTGATGTATCCCTACCCGGATGAGTACGCTCAGCTCCTCTATGATGAACTGCTGGAACTGCACGAAGAGTTTGGCTTGTTCGACAGGATCATCATTCAATCTTTTGATCCCGCCACGCTCATCGAATTCAGGAAGCTGAATGATGAAATAGCTCAGGCAATTCTCGTGTTTGAAGAAAGAGGCATCCAGGAGTATGTAGATGTGCTTGGGTACACCCCCGAAATCTGGAGTCCAAACTACCGGCTGGTAACGCCCGAAATCGTTGCAGATGCCCATGAGCGCGGCATGACCGTAATTCCATGGACAATCAACAACGTGGCCGAAATGCAGCGCCAGCTCGATATGGGCGTGGACGGAATCATCACCGATTACCCCGACAGTGCAGCGGTATTGCGATAGTGTGTAGCGCTGATGTCGATGAGAAACGAAATTAGCGGATCTCTTGAATTGCCATTGCGATAGAATGCCACGTGCCGTGGGCCCTGACTACCGGTTCAAGTCCATCTTCAGCAAGTTTCTCGGCTACACCCTGGCTGCCTGCAATCAGTTTGAATTCTGAAAGATTCAGATCGGGAAAGGCGGTCTTCATTCTGGTAAGCGAAGAGCGGTTGTGGATCAGGATTGAATCAAATTGCTTCTCAGAAATCTTTTTCCTGTACTCAGCCAGCAGTTCACCCGATACCGTAACCTCTCTGCAGACAGTGTATTCTGAAACCGGCATTTCAAGCTCCTGAAGCAGGCCGGGCATTTCCTCGGTGCGATTATCTTTTGTGGGATAAAGAGTGCTGCCCTCTTTCGATATTCTGAGCAGAAACTCGAGAATATCAATAGGCCGGGCGTTCTCGCGTGGCAATATGGCCGGAATACTTTCCTTTTCAAGAAATGATGCGGCAGCGCGGTCGTGTACAAGATTGATTTTCTTCTGAACTGACCCGAGCTTTCCTTGCGACTCTACCCATTCCAAAAAATATCTGGCATTTCGCAAATTACCGTAAATAATGAAAGTGATTTGATCCAGAGCCTCACTCAGAGCACTGTCTGAACCCGGTTCAATAAAGTATTCATAGTGCTCGAGCGGAAGGTGCAGGTTGTCTCCAATCAGTTCAAAAAGTGGAGCCGCAACATCCCTGTCGGCGGTAATGAGCACGGGCTTTTTCAATATCTTAAGTCCCTTTTGAAGAAATTTGAAGCTTCAGATTATGTACTAAAAAATATAACCGATACCGGCATAAACCCGAACGGTTTCTCCGGAAAAACCAACGTCACCTCGAAGAATAAAATCAGGGTTGAAAAGTGAAATAGCTCCTCCTGCCCCGAATGTATGATTCCAATCGGAAAAGAAGCCGGGTGAATCCTGATCGGAAAAAACGCGTCCGCTGTCCCAGAAGAGCTGGCCGCCTATCCGGAGTTCACCGTCAAAAAATGAAAAGAGCCAGGTGCGAGCTTCCAGTATGTGAAGTACTGAACTGCTACCCCTGAAACGATCGAGATGATACCCGCGCAAACCGCGCTCAAATCCAAGCGTTGGAAGCCCCCAGAATGGAGCATCACCAAGGAGGTGTTCGCCTCGAATTTTTTGCGCAAGCACAATTCCCGGCAGCGGTTCAATGTAATTCCTGAGTTCCAGCCAAAGCTCTGTATAGTTAAAATCGCTGACAAAAACGTCACTGCTTAATCTGACTCCGACCTCATACCGGTAGCCCTCGGTCGGGATAAATTCGCTGTCGCGATCGTCAGCAATCAGCCCGCCTCCTATCATATTGGTATAACCGTTAGTGCGGTCAATAGCTGAGCTTTCATTACCAAGACTAGAATTATCTTCGCGCGGCGATGTATCCACGTAGGATACCCTTACGTCCGAGAATATGTCGAGTTTACCATCAAATCCATACTCGACCACCGTTTTCCTTAGCCGCCAGCTTACCGATACCTGCCTGTTTTGGAAAAAGTAGTAATTCTCATCATATAGGTCGGACTGAAATGGTGTATCATTGCCGATTCCGAAAAAATGGCTAATTTTGGACCTGAACAACACAATCTGAACCCGGTTACGTATATCTCGATTGAAAGAGCGGGTGCGTTCATAGGCAAATTGTCCAACAAATTCTCCCCGGATAGAAGCGGTGAAGTCGGCACGTGTGTTGCTTAAAAAGGGTGATGCGTCGCCTCTGTAATTGAACCTCTGGTAAAGAGCTCCGCCAAAAAGGCCGGTATCGGAAGAGTAGCCTGCTGCCGGCAGAAAAGATTGTTGGACCCTTGATCCACTCTCATCCTGTTCTCCCATACCGGTGATTAACTGTGCGGATAGTGCCGCCGGCAAGCAAAACGTAAGCGCTGCGGCAAACAGGAATATTGATTGAAACGGGGTATAAAACGTCATGGCTGCCAATATAATCAAAACCCAACATCTTTGGATTTAGATAACTGCTGAACCTGAAGTATTTTTACAACTCATCAAAAAATACAGGTATAAAAAAAGCCCTGTCTGCTTCAGACAGGGCTTTTAGCTCATAACGAAATGTGTCGCGCCTTACTAAATGGCGTTCTCCATTGTTTCGTAATCGTATCCATCGGCTTTACTCATTTCCTGAGCGGTAAGTGTGAGCAATATTCCGTAAATCACTTTGGAAGATACGTCAGCAATAGTGTAAGTAATATGTCGGGCTACTACGGCTGTTTCGCTGAGCGCCGGCTCCAGTCCAAAGCTGAACAAGTACGGCATCAAATATGCGCCCGGATAGAGCATCCACGAGATGAAGAAAAGTGTCCAGATGTTTCCAAGATACTTTTGCGCTTTCGGCGGTGCGCCTTCCTGTCCTTCCGTAATCACTCTCTTCATGAGAATGAGAATGTGTACAAAGAAGATTGTAGAAACAAAGCCCCAAATAAAGAAAAGCGTGGGATTTGTTACTTCATAGTATTGACCTACATAACCGGTCAAAATCATCGCGGTTCCTGAGAACCAGAACCCGTTTCGAATAGAGCTAAAATTGCTCTTTGTAAGAGTTACTACAAAGAGAATCTGGAAGAGTAGCATCGGTACGTCAATGAGCCAGTTCAGATATCGATAACCGTTATTGAAAAGGTCGTTGCCGTCGCCGAGAATATATCGTGCGGATTCGGCATCGTATACCATAGCGCCTGTCCAGTTCTGCTGCTGAACAAGAAGCAAAAGGAAAGCGGATACCATAACCACAACCGACAACACAGATGATATTCTGTATTTCGGAGCTACGGTTTTCATTGTTAATACAAAGTATAGTAAACCAGCGAGCATGATGGCATAGCCGAGCGTGAGAACATGAGCCGACATTTGGTAGGCCATTTCTGTGAACCCGGAATCCATACCCACGTAGTTTTCGAAGGTAGCATTGCCCAAAGAACTTATTAGTTGGTCCATAATTGATTAGGGATTAGTTAAGGTTTGATGAAACGATTTGTGTTTCAATCACCTGCGCAACAACCTGTTGGTTGTCAAAGTTCATTGATAAATGAAATAAGTTCTTACTTTATTCCATCTTATTGGCGGACAATGATTTGTATATTTTCTACACAAAGCCGGTAAATTCAGCTCTTTTTCAGGATCTCGTCACACTCTCTCCACTGCGGCATGAAACGATCCATATAGCTGTAAAATCTGCGATTGTGGCCACGCTCGAGCAGGTGTACCATTTCATGAACCACTACGTATTCAAGAAGAATGGGTTGTCGTTCGGCCAGGTTCAGGTTCAGCCAGATTCTCTTTGCTCGCGTGTTGCAGCTGCCCCAGCGCGTTTTCATTTTTTTAACCCCGAATTCACGCACCTTCACTCCCATCAGATCTTCGTACCGTAAAATAATTTTTGGAATTTCCCGCTTAAGCTCACGCCGATACCACTCCCTCACCATCTTTTCTCTTTTTGCGGCAGTTGTATTACCGGGATGCTCAATGATTAAGTAATCTCTATTCTGATGAATGCGAGTCTTCCCATAGGTTGCAGTCGATAACTTTAGCGTGACCTCTCTGCCCCAAATGCAGATTCGGTCTCCGTTCTCGAACTTTTCAGGCAGGGTGAGAGGTTGGGATTTTGGTGTTGACAAATGTTTCTTAATCCACCCGGTTTTCTTCAGCAGAAACCTCATGATTTCATCATCGGAAGCTGCCAACGGCGCCGAAAGTTTAACCTCACCCCTTCGAATATGCACCCTCAAATTGATGTTCCTGATCTGTTTTCGCCTTATCTCGACACTTATTCCGTCAATATTTATCGTAGATGCGTAATGCTTGTTTTCTTTTTTCTTCATGAGTGGAATGTTACACATCATCCGGAATCAATGCATCCGAGACAGAATATTTTTGAAGAAAGCAGCTAAATAATCCTAATCTTTCCTCACTTTACATTTAAAAATAAAGGAGTATATTCATTGTCCCAATCAACGCAAGTTGACTTCTATGGACAAAATTAAGGTATTAATCGCAGACAGCTACGACGTGTATAGGCATGGCCTGCAGACTATTCTGGCCGACAGCGGAAAATTTGTACTGAATTCGGCTGCAAAAAGTGGTAAGGAGCTGATTTCTGCGTACCGGAAACATCCGGAGTCATTATGCCTGATCTCTTCCAATATCGCTGACGCCAACATTCATGAGCTGCTTCAAAAACTTCGCGCGATAAACAGCGAAGTTTTAGTGATTGTGCTTACTTATTCTACCGATATTTCTCATTTGAACCAGTCTTTGAAAGCCGGGGTAAAAGGGTATCTGACCAAAAACTGCTCTTCTTCAGAACTGATTGAAGCTGTAAAATCGGTGGCCGCGGGCGAACAGGCATTTGGAAAGTCGGTTTCCCAGCTCATGATCGGAAGATATGCTGACCAGGCTAAGAACACCGATAAAAAGTCTGATAAAAACATCACGAAAAGAGAGCGTGAAATTCTGAAGCTGATTGTTGAGGGATATACCAGTTCAGAAATTGCGAAGATTTTATACATCAGTACCCGAACTGTAGAAACTCATCGCTCAAATTTGATGAACAAACTGGAACTGAAAAACACTGCTGCACTTGTTCGTTTTGCTCTTGAGGAAGCCGGCATAGAGTGATCCACACGAACTACGTAGTTCTACGTACTCAAATTACGATCTTCTACTTATTGCAGTAGCGCTTTGATAAACCTATGTTTAGAGTGCAAATGGGGTAATAGCCGTCTGTAGATGATATTTAGCAGCTCTCTTTGAACGGAGAGCTGCTAATTTTTTATATATCTGCCTCTTCTCTACGAATACACTCCGGCGAATCATCAGTAATTTGATCCGTGATTTCCACAACCTCCCTCTATTCTTGCGGCCAGCATGTTTTCGAAAGAGCATCAACGATGCCTGTATACAGCTGATTATTGGTCGTTTATAGCTCCTTTAGACGTGCGGATAAAATTTAAATCAAGAATAGAATCAAGTACATCGCCCACCGAATATTCCATTTCAAAACCCAGGAGATGTGCCGCTGTGGGAGCGATCGAAAGGTTGCTGATAAGCCCGAGTCGGTTGCCCGGTTTGATACCTCTTCCATATGCAACGAATAAGGCATTCATCTCCTGATGATCGGTTAGGAATCCATGGTTACCGAGGTGAAATCCATGTTCGGCACTGTCAACCAGATAATCACTCAGATCGGCGCGGTTTGCAATGCCAAATCCTGGCTCAGCTGCAAGCATCAGATTTCCTATTTGATCGCTCTCAGACGGGTGTGCCAATCCAAGACCATTGAACTGGTCGGGAGTAAGAATATTGCTGATTTCCTCACGGTTACTGAAGAGAGATTTCACCTTATCCTTCAGCTTATAATCATCGGGATCATCGAGGTAAATCATGGCTGTTCCGCCAAGTGAAACGGCCTGCGCCCTCGCTTCAACAATCTCCCCCCTTTCAACTGTCAACAGTCCCGCTTCCCGAAGTAATACATTTGGCAGAAATGTTTTGGGGGTATTGATGAAGCCGTGATCCGAAACGATAAATAATGTGGTTTGATCGAGAATACCCGCTTTTTCAAGAGATTCAAAAATACCTCTTACATGATAATCAGCCAGTGACATTGCTTTATATCCGGGATCGGTGGATACACCGTACCTGTGATGCATGCCATCTACATTCAAAAGGTGTATGAGGAGCAGATTAGGTGATCGGGTTTCGATAATGTGTTTTGCAGTCTCCTTCCAAACTACGTCACGCCCAAGCCTGCTATGCTGCCAGAGAGCGTGAGTGGTAAAATCGTCCAGTATACCTTTCTCAACAATTTCCCATCTAAGGTCATCACTCATAAATCTCACATTGTCAGGCGTATCCGGAAAAGAATCGTGCAGTGTGGATGAATTGCGGGTGGCCGGCCAGTTTACTTCGGCGGTGGTTAATCCGAGTTTATGGGCAATATCATACAAGGTTGGTACCCTTACCAGCTCATCTTTGTCGCGTCTCGGGTTTATTCGAACAGGCAATGTGCAGTCCTCCCATTCCAGCCAGCCATTATACACAAGCGAGTGCATGGCAGGAGGTACGCCCGTAACCAGCGTGGTGTGATTCGACCATGTAACAGACGGAACGGATGGGATTAAACCTTCGGCCCAAACACCATCCCTGGCAAGACTGCGAATAAATGGAAGCGGGATTTGATTATCCCATAGGGCATGCGCCGGAAATCCGTCAATGCTGATAATTACCACGTGTGCGTCTTCCGACACGGAGAGATTTTCAATTTCCTGAGCTGCTGCAAACGTGCTCAGTAATCCAAGTAAAACAAAAAATGCGACAACTTTCCCCATGTTACTGACCTTTAGACAACGTGTTTTTTCCCAGCGAGATCTTCAGTAGTGAACTTTCACCAAAATTTACCTTGAATTTTGACGATCAACTCTGATTGGTATCTCTTAAAATAAGGGAAATATATTGGTAAAAACTTTTCACCATTATCCCAAAAATGTAATATCTTTCAAATCTTAGATAATTTTGGAAAGAAATAGTGCCTGCCCGGCATTCTTCTTCATTCGGCGTGGTAGCTCAGGTGGTAAGAGCGTCGGATTCATAACCCGGAGGCCGAGGGTTCAAGTCCCTCCCACGCTACGAAAGAAAGTCCGTATCTGCGAAAGTGGATCGGACTTTTTTTATGATTCTAATTCCTGTAAAAAGATCTAAGCGTTGATCTTCCGAAGCAGTGCTTCGCTTTTGGCCTGTTACAAATCCCCCGATTAGATTTCCAATTATGCACTTTTAATCCCTCTTCGTGATTATTCACAAGGGTCAGACCCGAGCTTTGACATTCCGAAGCAGTGCTTCGGGGGTTCAAGTCCCTCCCACGCTACGAAAGAAAGTCCGTATCTGCGAAAGTGGATCGGACTTTTTTATGATTCTAATTCCTGTATAAAGATCTGAGCGTTGATATTCCGAAGCAGTGCTTCGCTTTTGGCCTGTTACAAATCCCCCGATTAGATTTCCAATTATGCACTTTTAATCCCTCTTCGTGATTATTCACAAGGGTCAGATCCGAGCTTTGACATTCCGAAGCAGTGCTTCGGGGGTTCAAGTCCCTCCCACGCTACGAAATAAAGTCCGTGTCTGCGAAAGTGGATCGGACTTTTTTTATGATTCTAATTCCTGTAAAAAGATCTGAGCGTTGATCTTCCGAAGCAGTGCTTCGCTTTTGGCATGTTACAATGCCATGATTAGATTTACAATTTTGCGCTCATTAACCCTTTTCATGATTATTCATAAAGGACAGATGCGGGCGTTGATAGTTCCAAGCAAAATTCAGCTTGCCCATGCCCTCATGCAACACTCCCCAGAATTTCAAACCGACAACCCGTACCTGTACCCTCGTCATGGAGCCCCGATAATTCCTCTTTATCTTCACTGCATCTTAGGGTATTTTGTAATGATAAATCAGAAAACAGAGTAACCTAACCAACAGATGGCAAAACGAATCACCAACAGAGAAGAAGACTATTCACAATGGTACCTTGATATAGTTAAGGAGGCCCAACTCGCTGAGCATTCGCCCGTTCGGGGCTGTATGGTTATCAAGCCTACCGGGTACGCGCTCTGGGAAAACATGAAAGCTGCCCTCGATCAGATGTTTAAGGATACCGGGCATGAAAACGCCTACTTCCCTCTGTTCATCCCAAAGTCGTTCCTCTCGAAAGAAGCGCAGCATGTGGAAGGTTTTGCCAAAGAATGTGCCGTTATTACACATAGCCGGCTTAAGAGCGTGGATGGCGGTGTTGAAGTGGATCCGGAATCGCGGCTCGAAGAAGAACTGATTGTGCGCCCAACCTCCGAAACCATTATTTGGGATTCGTACCGGAGCTGGATACAGTCGTACCGCGATCTGCCCATTTTGATTAACCAGTGGGCAAACGTGGTTCGGTGGGAAATGAGAACCCGGCTATTTCTGCGCACCATGGAGTTTCTATGGCAGGAAGGCCACACGGCCCACGCCACCAAACAGGAAGCCGTTGAAGAGGCAAAGCGCATGCTGGAAGTGTACCGCACCTTCGCCGAAGATTTCATGGCAATGCCTGTGGCCACCGGTGTGAAAACCGAATCGGAACGGTTTGCCGGCGCCGTGGATACCTACTGCATTGAAGCGCTGATGCAGGATGGGAAAGCCCTCCAGACAGGAACTTCGCATTTTCTCGGGCAGAACTTTGCAAAGGCTTTTGATGTGAAATTCCAGGACGAGGATGGCGAACACAAGTATGTCTGGGCTACCAGCTGGGGTGTATCAACCCGGCTCATTGGCGGGCTCATCATGACACACTCTGATGATAACGGACTTGTGCTGCCTCCTAAACTTGCTCCCACTCAAATCGTGGTTGTTCCCATTTACCGCAATGATGAGCAGCGTGCCAACGTGCTTGAGTATGCACAGCCCATTGTCGATTCAATAAAGGATAAAGGAATTACCATTAAGCTGGACGATCGTGAGAACTACAAGCCAGGCTGGAAGTTTGCCGAACACGAGGCAAAAGGAATTCCGCTCAGAATCGCGATCGGGCCCCGCGATGTGGAAAACGGAAACCTTGAACTTGCACGGCGCGACACGCTCGAAAAAGTCATCACACCTGCTGCAGGGATAGCCGAACACGTTTCAGAACTGCTCGGAACCATTCAAAATGATCTTTTTGCGGCTGCCAAAAAACGCATGGACGATAACACACGGGAAGTGGCAGGTTATGACGAGTTTAAAGAAGAAATTGAGAAGGGCGGGTTTATCTATGCTCATTGGAACGGCACCGCGGAAACTGAGGAAAAAATTAAAGATGAGACAAAAGCCACCATTCGCTGCATTCCCATGAATAATGAGAAAGTGCCCGGCAAATGCATGGTTACAGGAGAGCCGTCGGAACAGAAGGTGTTGTTTGCCAGATCGTATTAATTGATTCTAGATCGTATGGAAGGTCAGCTTTGTTTTCCCGAATTCAATCGCGTGGCCACGCCGGCCATGTGCAGGGAAGCCGACCGCGTAACCATTGAAGATTTCGGTATCGACGGATTCACCCTGATGGAAATTGCTGCCCGCCATGCGGCTGAAATCATAGAAAGGGAAACCGGCAATCATAGATCAGGACTTTACCTTTGCGGAAAGGGAAACAACGCCGGTGACGCACTTGCGGCCGGGCGAACGCTTTCCGAAGAATCCGGCCATAAAATCAACATTTTGATGGTTGATGGCAGGGATAACCTGTCTGCGGATACGCAACACAATCTTGCATTGATTAAAAAGCTGATTGAGCACGGATCGGATATCCATATCCTTGAATCGATGACAACCGATCCGAATCTGGATTTCGATTACATCGTGGATGGCCTGCTTGGCACCGGAATTTCCGGGGACGTCCGATCTCCTTACAAGGAAATTATAGAGCAGGTTAACCGGTGCTCAATTCCCGTTTTTTCTATGGACCTTCCCTCGGGGCTCGATGCTGAAAAAGGCACCATTCATGGCACGGCAGTTCATGCCACACACACTATCACCTTCGGAATGAACAAGACCGGATTCTATCTTAACGGCGCCAGCAAGTTTACAGGAACGGTGCATCTTGGAAAACTGCCATTTCCGGGTTTCGCAAAAGAATTTGAAGCGTCTATCATAACTCCTGCCCTTCAGGATATCTTGCCATCGTTCGCTAGAAAGGCGAAACATAAATACGATGATGGTGTGGTGCATATCATTGCCGGATCTGAGGGACTCACAGGTGCAGCCATTATGGCTGCCAAAAGTGCCTGGCAAAAAGGCGCCGGTGCCGTGATTCTCTATACAACCAGGGGAAACCTACCCCACTATGAAAAAAATCTTCCTCAAGTCATTAAAGTAGTGGTTGGGGATGGCGAGCAAAATTCATTCACTCCCGATCATTCCAAAAAAATCATCGAATCGATGAACCAAAGGCCGGGAGTGTTACTGGCCGGGCCCGGAATGGGTACTTCGGCGGAAGCAGGTGAATTGCTGATGACGGTGCTTTCTATGATTAATGGCCCGGCCGTGCTGGATGCTGACGCTCTCTGCAATATGGAAGCGATCAGTCGTCTCCCTGAACAGAGACGCAAGCAACTGCTTTTAACTCCGCATATCGGGGAGGCCAAAAATTACCTCGGCATGAACTTTAATGACGACTTTACCCGCTTGAACGAAGCCAATGATTTTGTTAAAAAAACAAGATGCGCAATTTTATTGAAAGGAAATCCTACTTTTTTGATAGATTCGGACTCGCAAAAATTCATTACAGCTTATGATACCACTCCGTTTACGCGAGCAGGATTCGGAGATGTTTTGGCAGGAACAATTGCGGCTAACCTGGGAATAAATAGAAAACTGCACACATCCGTAATTGATGCTTTACTTCACGGACTGAAAAAATATCATCAGCACAAAGGCGACTCCGCTTTTGGTCCCGAGCACTTGTTATGATTGACAAACTGATACTGCTATTTATCAAAAACAAGGGAGTTATCTATACACTCTTTGCACTCATTACCATTGCTATACTGCTGCTCACCTTGATGCCGCCCGACAATCTGGGCAGTCATCGAATTTTCAGGTACGACAAACTCGGGCATTTTATGATGTTCTTTTGCTGGACCCTCGCTTACGGTTTGTTTTCATTTGTAAAAAAAGGGCCTGAAAAAACCCGGATTATCGCCATCTTTTTTATTGGGTCCCTGTTTGGAATTACAATCGAAGTGGTTCAGGAATTGATGCCTTATGGAAGATCAGGCAATATTTATGATGCAATCGCTGATATCCTCGGAAGCCTTTCAGCGGCGATAGTTCTAAATTTGATAAAAAAAACTGTCCTTAGGAAGACTTAAGTGAATCCAGCTATTCTACCAATTCATAATAATGTATTTAATCAAACCGTTGGATAATTACGCTGAAATCGTTTATACTCATGACTAGTTCGTATTAATCTCAAAAATTCTCTTTTGCATTATGACTGAACGCAAAAAACCCGATGCTGATTTACGAAACTATTACACTGTATTTTGGGAGCTTGGGCTTCTTGTTACGCTTGTAATAGCCATTATTCTTGTAAGGGTTGACATTACAAGCCACGGTCCTGAGGAGTACATGATCGACGAACAGGAAATTGTGGAAATGGAAGAAATCATCCAAACCCGGCAGATCGAAACACCTCCGCCACCCCCTCGTCCACCCGTACCTGTCGAGGTTCCCAATGATGAAATTATTGAAGATGTGGATATCGATATCTCTGCAGATCTCGATTTCGGAGGCCAGTTAAGCATGCCCCCTCCGCCACCTCCATCCGACGATGAGGAAGAAGAAGATTTCTTCGTTGTTGTTGAAGACATGCCTGAACTGATCGGAGGCCTTGAAGGACTGCAGCGCCAAATCCGATATCCGGAAATGGCTCGCCGTGCAGGAATTGAAGGAAGAGTATTTATCCAGTTTATTGTAAATGAAAGAGGCGAAGTTGAAGATCCGAGAGTAATTCGCGGTATTGGAGGCGGTGCTGATGAAGAAGCCCTCAGGGTAGTTAGTCAAGCCCAGTTCAGACCGGGAATGCAGCGCGGACGACCTGTTCGTGTACAGTACAGCTTGCCGATCTTCTTCAGGCTGCAAAACTGATCCTGAACTACTGAAAATTATTAAGGCGTCCAGCTGCTAAGCTCGACGCCTTTTTTATGCTTAACAATCTCGTGCGCAGTAATTACGCTCGCCTATTCTGAAATTCCCTGATCACGGTCTTCAGATTTTCGAAGTGAACCAACTCCAATGCATCGTCCAGATTAACCCATGCAAAGTCGGTAATTCCTTCATCCCGCTGCACTTTGATTGGAGCTGAATCGCGTTCTATCATGGCAAACCAGGATGTAGTTTTTTCAATCAGCAATCCATTCTCAAGATAAGTGTGATGTGTAATGCAAAGACATGGCCCCTTCTCCGGCTCAGGAATTCCAAGTTCTTCGGATACTTCCCGAAGTGCACACTCTTCAATAGATTCACCTGTGTCTTGCTTCCCTTTGGGCAGATCCCAAACACCGTTTCTCAGAATAACCAAAACATGGATTTCAGTTCCTGTATTGCGATAAAGCAAGCCACCCCCGGCCTGCAAGTGTACATTGGGTTTACTCTTTTCTTTCTGATTCATCTTTCGATTCTTCGGGAGAGTTGTCTTTCTTTTTTTCATCAGCATAATTTAACCGGAGGTTGGTCAGCGTCTGATTCAGATATGCAGCCATCTCCTTTGGAAGATTGCCGCTGGTAAATTTTTCTAGCATTACCAATGTATCAATAGCATATTTTGCCGCTTTCAGGTCGCGTTCCGATTTTCCGGTTGCGGGGTTTTGAATTTTTCCCATTCCCATCATTGCGATCTGTTCATGCTGCTGAATGAGCATCACAAACAGAAGCTGCTGCTGCTGGTCGGGATTCAGTTTTTCTCCGTTTTGTTCTTGCTTGTCACTCATAGCTCACATTTAATTTCCGTTCATATTTTATACGATGAAAAGGTAAAGAGTTTGTATACTTAAGCCCACCAAAAATACAAAAACTGACCGATTTAATGGCAACTATTCACCCGTTCAGGGGATGGCTTCCAAAAGCAGAATTTGCAGACGAAGTAGCATGTGTCCCCTACGATGTTATCAGCACCGAAGAAGCAGCTGAAATGGCTGAGGACAAACCCAACAGTTTTCTTCACGTAATCCGCCCCGAAATCGACCTGCCCGAAGGCACACCATTTTATGACGACTCCGTTTATGCGAAAGGAGCCGAAAACCTGAAAAAGCTACTCTCCTCCGATCTCTTTTACCAGGATGAAAAGCCGGCCATTTATCTATACCAGCTCGAAACTGAGAACCACCGTCAGACCGGGGTATTCACCTGCGCCTCCGTACAGGACTATGATGAAGACACAATTCTGAAACACGAATTAACCCGGCCCGACAAGGAAGATGATCGTACGCGACATATTCTCACGCAAAGCGCACACGCCGAACCCGTGATGCTCACATTCCGAGATACGGAAGACATCGCCTTTCTTGTCGAGAAAACGACCATCACACAGCCCCCTCTCATCGAACACGAAGGCGAAGGAGGTGTAATTCACCGTATATGGAAAACTTTTTCCACGGCTGACTTCGTCGAAAAGTTTGCCTCAATTGAAAAACTATATGTGGCCGACGGCCATCACCGGTGTAAAAGCGCATCAAGGGTTGCGGGAGAGCTTCGCGCCCAAAAGAAGAGTTTTCCAGGAGAAGAGGAGTTTGAGTATTTTCCTGTAGTTCTGTTTCCAATGGACCAGATGCGAATTTTACCCTATAACCGGGTCATCAAATCTGTTACTGCCGGTCAATGGGATGAACTGAGGAAAAGGTTCAGTTTAGAGAAAAGCGCTGTGAAAGAACCGGCAATTAACGGTTCGATATCCGTTTATTACAGCGGCGAGTGGTGGAGTATGTCGCTGCCAGATCCTGAATCCGGCAGTGTGGTAGATACGCTAGACGTGGCGCGTCTTCAAAATGGCGTACTCGAACCTGTGTTTGGGATCAAAAATCCCCGAACTGATGAAAATATCAGCTTTGTGGGAGGCATCCGGGGTACAAAAGAACTCGAGAAGCTTGTGGATGCCGGTAAAGTGGAATTGGCGTTCAGTATGTATCCCACAAGCATTCAGGAACTGCTCGACGTATCGGATAAGGGAGAACTCATGCCGCCTAAATCGACATGGTTCGAGCCAAAAATTAAATCAGGATTCATAATACACACATTTTAAAATCTCATACAAATGAAAAGAGTACACAATTTTAGTGCAGGACCCGCAACCCTCCCTCTCACTGTTCTCGAAAAAGCACAGGAAGAGCTTGTAAACTACCGCAACAAGGGCGCTTCCATCGTCGAGATGAGCCACCGCAGCCCTGAGTATACCGAAGTGAATGAACAGGCTACATCCAGGCTGAGAAACGTTTTAGGCGTTGGAGATGAATGGGAGGTTCTCTTTCTGCAGGGCGGTGCCAGCAGTCAGTTTATGATGGTGCCTCAAAATTTTCTTAACTCCGGTAGAACTGCAAACTATATTGACACGGGTGCATGGTCGGTCAAAGCAATAAAAGAGGCGAAGCTGTTCGGAAGTGTCCACACCTCTTTCTCCGACAAGGATGGCAACTACTCACATATCCCGACTGACAGCGAGCTGACGTTCGCCGATGGAGCGATCTACACCCACTTTACCAGCAATAACACCATTTTTGGCACGCAGTTTCACTCCGAACCGGATGGCGGCGGTGCCCCGCTTGTTTGCGATGCCTCTTCCGATTTCCTGTCGCGTCCGCTCAAAATGGACAAATATGGGTTGATTTATGCCGGTGCACAGAAAAACCTTGGCCCGGCCGGGGTTACCGTTGTGATGGTGAAAAAATCGTTCCTTGAACAGCAAAGAACCGAAGCCATCCCCACCATTCTGAACTACAATACACATGTGAACAAACTGTTCAACACACCACCGGTTTTTGCTGTTTACATGGTTAACCTGGTTCTTGAGTGGATTCTCGAAATGGGTGGACTTCAGGCATTTGTGAAGCTGAATGATGAAAAAGCTTCGTTGCTTTATGGCGAAATTGACAGCGATGATTTTTACCGCGGTACCGTGGAAAAAGCGGCTCGCTCAAAAATGAACGTGACATTCCGCCTCGAAAGCGAGGATCTGGAGAAGAAATTCCTCAGTGAAGCGGCAAATCATGACCTGGTTGCCCTGAAGGGTCACCGCAGCGTGGGTGGAATCAGGGCCAGCATCTACAACGCCTGCGAACCGGCCAGCGTCGAAGCACTGGTAAGTTTCATGCAAGAGTTCAGGAAACAGAACGGGTGATTGGGAGAGTGAAGAAGCTTGCGGCTTGAAACTTGATCTACAGCAACCCAAAAATCGTGAGTATGTGATCCACACTGTTGGGTACAAAAAGAATCATATACAAAATTCCCCAAACGGCTCCGGCAATGTGCGCTTCGTGGTTCACATTGCCAACCCGCCGTTTACCTTCGTAAATGCTGTATCCCAGGAAGGCGATCCCGAAAACCCAGGCCGGGATTGGAATCGGCAGCAGCACAATGATGATGGTTTCAGTGGGAAAAACGAAAATGTAGCTAAACAACACTGCCTGTACCGCTCCTGAGGCCCCCACTGTTGCGTAGTTCGGTTCATCCTTATATTTAACAAGAGATGGTAGTGAGGATACGAGAAGCGCGCTGAAGTAGAGCATCATAAAGTGGCCTCCACCGAGAGTACGCTCCATAACAATACCGAAAAAGAAGAGAACGAACATGTTCACGAAGAGATGCGTAAGGCTGGCATGAAGAAACCCTGAAGTAACAACCTCATGCCAGGTTTGCTGCCGCAAGGTTCTGTATGGCCTGAGCAACCCTTTTTCGAAAATTTTTTGATTTACATAAAGAGCAGCCAGTGAAATTGCGGCCGTCACGGCAATCAGGGTAATGGTTAATGTCATGTGCAGCGGAAGTCCGGTTTTGTCTTTTCCTGAAACAGGCTGAATATATGAAAACCATCGGCCTTGAAAAGGTAATACAGCTGAAAAACTTGCACCCGGTACCCTTTGTCTCTGTTTACCTTAAACCGCGAACTTTGTACATTTAGCCATCATCTGCAAAATTTATCGGTATGAACGAACCCGGAATACAGTATTTCAGACTTGTGCTGGTCGCAGCTGCTACTCTCCTGCTCTCGGCATGCGGTATAGTTAAGACATCCACTGCGCCCGATACCCGTGACTTTGGACCGATAGACACCTCTGAAGATGCCGTGATTGAAGCGGGTATAGCCAGCTGGTACGGTTCCAAGTTTCACGGCCGCCTCACTGCAAATGGGGAAACATATAACATGAACGATCTCACCGCAGCGCATAAAACTCTGCCCTTCAACACCGTGGTGAAAGTGGAAAACATGGATAACGGTAATTCTGTGATTGTCAGAATCAATGATCGGGGGCCATATATCGGCGATCGTATCATCGACCTTTCGCGCAGGGCAGCACGCGACATAGGCATGTATGAAGCGGGCATTGCCAACGTAAGAGTTTTTCTTGTAGAAGAAGGCGACCGGCCGCTCACTGCTCAAAACACAAGCAGTCGCGAAACATTTACCGTACAGCTCGCTTCGTATAATTCCCGTCAAGAGGCGGAATCTTTTTCAAACAGGATCAACGGTTCAAGGGTTGAGCGTGTTTCAGTTGGAGGGCGCACCGTTTACCGGGTTTATTACGGAACCTACAATAATGCTCAAGATGCTGCTAGAACCCAACGTCGGCTTGCAACGCAGGGCATAGATGGTTTTGTAAAACAAGAAGAGAATTGACAAGAAACTGACACTTTCATGCCGGTTCCCGAAATCATGAAAACTTTTCATTTTTCAGGATTGATTCACCTGCGGTTTTGGTTATCAAGCCACTTATAAATAAATCTACTATGAAAAAGAATATCATCGTTATCGGAACCGGTTTTGGCGGTCTCTCAACGGCATCCCGGCTGCTTTCGAACGGCCACGATGTCACAATTTTTGAAAAACGCGATAAACCCGGCGGGCGTGCATATGTCTACGACATCAACGGATTCAAGTTTGATGGCGGCCCAACCGTGATTACCGCACCGTTCATGTTCGACGACATATTTGCAGCGGCAGGTAAAAAGAGAAGCGACTACATTACATTTGTGCCCTGTAATCCCTTCTACAGGATATACGATCACAATGCCAAAGCGTTCGACTACAACGACGATCACAATTTCACACTCGAAGAGATTCGCAAAAGAAATCCGAAAGATGCCGAAGGCTACGAAAAGTTCATCGCCACAACCAAGGCGATATTCGACAAGGGGTTCGTTGAACTAGCCGACAAACCATTTCTAAAGTTTACCGACATGTTGAAGGTAGCTCCCGACCTGATTAAACTGCAGAGCTACAAAACGGTTTATAAATATGTTTCCCAGTTCATTGAAGACGAGTTCCTTCGACGCTGTTTCTCCTTCCATCCCCTCCTCGTGGGCGGCAATCCGTTCGATACCACCTCCATCTACGCCATGATTCACTACCTTGAGCGGGAATGGGGCGTACACTATGCCATGGGAGGCACCGGCGCCATCGTCGAAGCCATGGTAAAGTTGATTCAGGAGCAGGGCGGAAAAATCCATCTCGAAGCAGAAATTGATGAAATTCTTGTCGAGAATGGAAAGGCCACGGGTATCCGGCTGAACAACGGTGAAGTGCACAAAGCCGACGCGGTTGTTTCGAACGCCGATGTTGCGTTCACCTACAAAAACATGATTGATAAAAAACATCGGAGGAAATACACCGACCGAAAGATCAAGCGCACCAAGTACAGCATGTCACTTTTTGTGATCTATTTCGGAACCAAAAAACGCTACACCGATACCGGCCTGGCTCACCACAATATCATTCTTGGTGAGAGATACAAAGGCCTTTTGAGCGACATTTTCCACAAAAAGCACCTTGCAGATGACTTTTCTCTTTATTTGCACATGCCTACCATAACCGACCCATCGATGGCTCCGGATGGACATGAAGCATTTTATGTACTTTCGCCTGTTCCCCACCTCGATGCCGACATCGACTGGAATGAAACGGCTCCGAAATACCGCGATGCCATCATGAACTTCCTGGAAGAAAACTATCTGCCCGGCCTTCAGGAAAATTTGGTAGCCGAACACTACATAGATCCACTTCACTTTCAGGATACGCTAAACAGCTTCAAGGGCTCGGCATTTTCTGTTGAGCCGATCCTTACGCAGTCGGCCTGGTTCCGGCCGCACAATCGAAGTGAAGATGTAAAAGACCTCTATTTTGTGGGTGCCGGCACGCATCCCGGTGCAGGCCTGCCCGGCGTTCTCTCTTCGGCGAAGATTGCAGAAAACCTGATTGGAGAGGCTTAAAGAAGATCCGTAATCCGCCGGATTTAAACCCGTCATCACCCGGCAGTCACTACTATTCCCAGGCACCAACCTAAGAAATCCGTAGGATCTTAGAGATCTGACCAAAAATTTCAACGCTGACAGAATTCGCCATCCGGCGAAATGCTGTCAGGTTGAATAAGTTCATTTCCTGATGGTTTCCTGGAGCTTGTCCCAGTCGGCCAGAAACTTCTCGAGACCGATGTCGGTGAGCGGGTGCTTAAGCAGTCCAAGGATTACGCTCAGCGGCATGGTTGCCACATCGGCACCCAGACGGGCCGACTCCACCAGATGCATCGGGTGTCGAATGCTCGCGGCCAGAATTTCGGTTTCGAGTCCGTAGTTGTCGTATATAAGTCGAATATCTGCAATCAGGCTCATCCCCTCGCTTGAAATATCATCAAGCCGTCCTATGAAAGGTGAAATGTAGGTGGCACCGGCTTTGGCGGCAATGAGCGCCTGTGATGCGGAAAAGCAGAGGGTACAGTTGGTTTTGATTCCCTCTTCGGTGAGCGTCTTAATCGCTTTAATGCCCTCTTTAATGAGTGGAACTTTTACAACCACATTATCCGCAATGGCTGCAAGCTTTCGTCCTTCGGCAACAATATCGGCATACTCGGTAGAAATAACCTCAGCCGATACATCCCCTTCGACGATGTCGCAGATGGTAGCTATATGGCCTTCGAAATCTTCGACGCCGACTTTCGCACACAGGCTTGGATTTGTCGTTACCCCGTCAAGTACACCAAGTTCATTGGCTTCCTTGATCTCGTTAAGGTCGGCTGTGTCGATAAAAAATTTCATATGGAAAGAATGTTTTTTGGGTATTTTCGTTTTTTAGAATATACTGAATAATTGAAAGCATCTCATCAAATTGATGACATGACCCCGGCATTCAGTCAAAGAGATTAATTTTGAACAAAAACATATCAGGAAAAGTATTATGAGCAGATCAGGCAAAGATTTTAGTTTGGGTTTACTTACAGGCGCACTTATCGGCTCGGCTGTAGCCCTGCTTTATGCACCCGATTCGGGAAGCAATACCAGAGGGAAGATAACTTATCGTTTCAGCTCGTACATCGATGAATTGAATCAGTTAATTGATCAACTCAAAAATGAAAAGGAAAAATTCACTTCAGATGCCAAAAAACAGGGCGATGATGTGGTTAGCGATGCCAAAAAGCGTGCCGACGACTTGATTAAGGAAGCAGAAGCTCTTTTGCAGAATATCGAAAAGAAAGGGAACTGAGACTCTTCCAACCGGTACGGATTTCAGAATTTGGCCCGTACTTGTAGTTTAATGCATTCTATACCATGCCCTGACACTAATCAGGGCTTTTTTTATAATTAATTTATTTGGCGCAACACACTCTCTCCTTTGAACTGAATTCGCTATATTAGCGTTAATAAGATTGTATAAAAAACCCAACAGGTTAATCAAAAAAGCGCTTTTATGGACACCCAACAGCAGCTTGACGAATTTCAAAAACGCATCGACAACGGCGAAACAATTGAGCCAAAAGATTGGATGCCCGAACGTTATCGAAAACAGCTTATCCGGATGATGAGCCAGCACGCGCACTCCGAAATCGTAGGCATGCTCCCGGAGGGCAATTGGATTACAAGGGCACCATCACTCAAGCGCAAGATGGTTTTGCTCGCAAAAGTACAGGATGAAGCCGGCCATGGACTATACCTCTACAGTGCTACGGAAACACTTGGTGCGGAGCGCAGAGAACTGGTAGAAGACTACCTGTACGGAAATGCAAAATATTCGAGCATCTTTAACTATCCCACACTTACCTATGCCGATATCTGTGTGATTGGTTGGCTTGTTGACGGTGCCGCGATTGTGAATCAGACCATGTTGGCCAAATCGTCTTATGGACCCTATGCTCGTGCTAACCTCAGAATATGCAAGGAAGAAAGCTTCCATAAAAAGCAGGGATACGAAATGTTGGCCAAAATGGCCGACGGTACCCCTGAACAGCAGCGTATGGCTCAGGATGCGGTAAATCGCTGGTGGTGGCCAACTCTGATGATGTTTGGTCCTCACGATAGCGACTCACCAAACAGCGCTGAATTGATAAAGTGGGCTGTTAAAACCAAAACCAACGATGAGCTCAGGCAACATTTCGTAGACCGAATGGTGATGGAGGCAGAAGCAATCGGAATCTCTTTACCCGATCCAAATCTCAAGTACAACGAAGAAACAGGCCACTGGGACTTCGGTGACATTCCGTGGGATGAATTCTGGAGTGTGGTTAAAGGAGATGGCCCTATGAACCGTGAACGGATGCGCGCCCGCCGAAAAGCTTACGAAGATGGTGAATGGGTGCGAGAAGCTGCCATGGAGTATGCCCGCAAGAAAAAACTGCGTGAAGGTAAAGCGTCTTGATAAATGGTTTTTTATCTGCAATCCTGACAATTCAACAATGAAAGTTTAGGATTGCTCCTCCGAAATTGTGTACCTGTACATCTTGATGTGGCAATTGTTTTAAACAGTTTTTTAAATGAACAAGAAAAATCAGAAAACCGAATGGCCTCTATGGGAGGTTTTTTACCAGCCTAAGGATGGCAAACCGTTTGAACATGCCGGCAGCGTTCATGCGCCGGACGCTGAAATGGCTTTGCAAAATGCGCGCGACACCTATGCCCGACGAAATGAAGGAATTGCCTTCTGGGTTGTTCCATCAGACCAGATTGTAGCATCCACACCGGAAGATGTGGGGCCGTTCTTCGATCCGGCAAACGATAAGCCCTACCGCCACCCACAGTTTTACAGCGTGCCACGTGCGGTGAAGAAAAGGAAATAAAAAGATTTGAGTAGCAAGTATTGAGTATCAGGTATTGAGACTTTTCGGTCAAAAAATCTGATGACAAAATTATAGTTTGACATCTCAATACTTGCTACTTGATACTCAATACTTATTAATATGAGTACATTAGACACCATCCCAAAAACCAAACAGGAATCCCTGGTCGAAGTTTTGCTCCGGCTGGGCGACGACCGACTAATTCACGGTCACAGGCTTTCGGAGTGGGCCGGGCACGGGCCTGAACTCGAAGAAGATCTCGCACTTGCAAACGTTGCGCTCGACATGATAGGGCACGCCTCTTCACTCTACTCTTACGCTGCTAAACTTGAGGGAAAACAGGATGAAGACCACTATGCGTATTTCCGCGATGATATCGACTTCAAAAATATTGCCATGCTTGAGCTGCCGCGGGTCGATTTTGCCTTCACAATTGCAAAACAATTTCTTTTCAGTGCGTTCAGTTATTTCCTGTACCGGGATCTGATTGATACAGTTGAGGACGAGCAGTTTAACGGAATGCTTCAAAAACATTTTAAGGAAATCAAATACCATCTCCGACACAGCCGTGAGTGGGTACTTCGGCTTGGCGACGGTACCGAAGAAAGCAAGAAACGCATCCAAAGTGCTTTCAACGATTTATGGATGTACACCGGTGAGCTTTTTGATCAGGACGATACGGAAAAAGCCGCTATCAGCCACAATCTTTACGTAGATGTAACGTCATTTAAAGAGGAATGGATGAAATTGGTGAAAGAGACACTGGAAGAAGCCACTCTTGATGTGCCGGATAATGACCAGTATATGTTTTCGGGGGCAAGAGGAGGACGCCATACTGAACACCTCGGACACCTGTTGGCTGAAATGCAATTTTTGAGACGATCCTATCCCGACGCGGAATGGAAGTAAATAGATATGAGTCGTGAGTCGTGAGAATCTCAGGACTCAAGACTCAAGACTCAAGACTCAAGACTTACATGCAGGTAAAACAACCCATACCCAAATCCAAATTATGGTCGTGGCTCGAAGAGGTCATCGATCCTGAAATTCCTGTACTGAATGTCGTGGAAATGGGAATCGTGCGCGATGTGGTTTTCGAGGGTGATGAGGTTGTGGTAAAAATTACCCCCACCTATTCCGGCTGCCCGGCCATGAATGCCATTGAACTGGAAATTCACAAAAAACTCCGCGAAAATGGTGTAGGGAAATTTAGGGTCGTTACCGATTTTAAAGAGAGCTGGACCACCGACTGGATGACAGATCACGCCAAAAAGAAATTGAAGGAGTACGGAATTGCTCCGCCCGATAAAACCGGGAATGAGGACGACTTTCTTTTGGGGTTGAAAAGTTCACAAAAAATAGTACCTTGTCCTTACTGCGATTCACTTGATACGGTATTGCAGAGCGAATTCGGCTCTACGGCCTGCAAATCGCAGTATTACTGCAATGAGTGTCAGCAGCCTTTTGAACATTTTAAATGTATCTGAGCCATGAGGCTATTAATCATTTTTCTTGCACTGTTTTTGTTCATAACAGCCATTTCCGGCTTCGCGCAATTCCGTAATCTGGACATGCATCAGGATCATGAATATGAAGAAACTACGACTCTCCGTCTCACTCCTGAGATGTTTTCCGATCAGCTTAAGATACCACAGTTAGCCCCATACAGCTTCGACAATGTCCGGATCCCTGAAACCAAATCTGCGCAGGCTTTTTTCTTTGTTGGTTCAGAAATCCTTCGAAATAAGTTCGATCTTGGCTTCTTTGCACCTGCTCCCTTCCCTAGGTCGGTCACAGAATACAACAACGCCGTTCGCCGGCAGATGTTCGACGCCGAGCCCACGAGTCAGCAACGAAACCGGATGCCACTATTCCGCTTCAACTGACCGAGGCCCTTCCACAATTTGATTTTTGGATTTCTTCAATCCATTTCTGATCATCTACAGTAGAGTGTACGGCACTGTGCGGAAGCTATTTTCCGTCACTATTGAGAAGAATTAAACGCAGACTAAAAATGTCCCTCATTCTAAGCGAACAGAAAGATCAAATTCTCACCATTTCATTGAACCGGCCGGAGAAATTTAACAGTTTTACTGAACCAATGGCCCTTGAGTTGCAGAAAGCTCTCAAAGAAGCAGGCTCGGAACATGTTCGCTGTGTAATTTTGAAAGCCAATGGAAAGGCATTTTGTGCGGGTCAGGACCTGCCTGAGGTGGTAGAACGTGAAAAAAACGAACCGGAGTATGCACTTTCCGATACAGTCGAAACCACATATAATCCGGTAATCCTGGCAATACGAAACCTTGAAAAACCTGTTGTTTGTGCCGTTCAGGGCACAGCAGCCGGTGCAGGTGCCAATATCGCCTTCGCATGTGATATCGTGATCGCAGCGAAAGAAGCGCTGTTTGTACAGGCATTCAGTAAAATCGGGCTCATTCCCGACAGCGGAGGCACCTGGTTTTTACCCCGTCTCACAGGTATTGCTCGGGCCAACTCCATCTACCTTCTTGATGAAAAGATTCCGGCCGAAACCGCTGTAGAATATGGACTGATCTACAAAGCGGTAGATACAGCTGCACTCGACAGTGAAGTGCACCAGGTTGCTTCAAAACTCGCGTCATTGCCAACACGGGGATTTGGCTTATACAAAAAAGCCATTAACCGGACTTTTGAAAATACTCTTGAACAGCAGCTTGCCCTCGAAGCTGAACTCCAGAGCGAAGCGGGCAAAACTGCAGATTACAAGGAGGGTGTGGCAGCATTTCTGGAAAAAAGAAAACCGCAATACAGGGGTAGTTAGTTCAAGGTTCCGACAGATGGTTTTCAAGATCAGTACCTGCTACCGCACTGATCAAATTCTTATCATATGTAACCATTGTACAGTTGTAAACCTTTGCAATTGAAAGATACAAGGCATCATAAAATGTAATGGGCAGGAAAGAAGAATACTCAAATGCTAGTGAGCTGATAGTTTCTTCAGCCACGTAGTGGATGTAAATGCCACTGAACAGTTTCCTGATCTCTTTCGATTTCGAAATTTCGAGCCTCCCGCTTCTGTTCCATTTACCCAGCACTGAATCAAATTCAAGTTTAAGAAATGAAGGCGCAATAAAGTGGTAGTCTTGCTCCAATATCCGGATTGCTTCGTCACTTCTATCTTCATGTAAGAACCATTTTACAGCAACTGAAGCATCAACTACCACACTAATCATCGGCTCTCACGCATCTTTCTGATCTCTTCAGCAGAATCTGAGAATACAATATTCCTTTTTTTAAATGAATCCTGTATTTCTTTAATTCTTTTCACTACCTCGATTTTTGGAGGTCCTGCATAAACTTCGAGTGCATTCTTTAACTCAGCCTGTAGTGATCTTTTATTCGCTGCAGCCTTTTCCTTTAACCTATCAAGGAGCTCTTCTTCTATATTTCTGATAAGTACATTTTTCATATTAGTCATACTAAACTATAGCATTGATATCATTATGATATCACTTTCCGCATTCATCTATAAAACCTTGGTTTTGCCTTCTTATTGCTTATTTTTTGACTGCTATTCAGAAAACATTAAACAGATAAGGAATTGACTAACAAGACACGTATTGGAGTTTTAGGGGCTGGCACCATGGGAACCGGAATTGCGCAAATTGCTGCAACATACGAGCACCAGGTAATTCTATATGATACCAATCCAAATCAGCTTGAGAATTCGGAAAAGGGGCTAAAAAAGATCCTGAACCGCCAGGTTGAAAAGGAACGGATGACCCGTGATGAGGTAAATTCCATTCTCCAAAAAATTACGTTCACCGGCGATATAGAAAAGTTCACGGGCTGCGAATTCGTCATCGAAGCCATTGTGGAAGACCTGGCAATTAAAAAAGAAGTCTTTCAGAGAATTGAAGAACTTGTGCCGGCCGACGCGCTGCTCGCGTCCAATACCTCTTCCCTGTCGATCGCTTCCATCTCATCCGCTCTAAAAAAACCAGAACGTTTTCTTGGCGTACACTTTTTTAACCCTGCACCACTGATGAAACTCGTGGAAATTATTCCGGGTATTTCAACGGACCCATCCGTAACCGAAAAGACGAGGAACCTGATCGATTCATGGGAAAAAGTGACCGTGATTGCCAGGGATACACCCGGTTTTATCGTAAACCGCGTAGCCCGGCCTTTTTACGGTGAAGCGCTCCGAATTTACGAGGAAGGAATTGCCGATCATGCAACAATCGACTGGGCAATGAAGGAATTGGGAGGCTTCAAAATGGGGCCTTTTGAGCTGATGGATCTGATCGGCCACGACGTCAATTACAAGGTGACTGAATCGGTTTTTAAGGAGTTTTACTATGATCCTCGCTTTAAACCCTCATTTACACAAAAACGGCTGGTTGAAGCCGGCAGACTTGGCAAAAAGACGGGCATCGGGTTTTACGACTACCGCGAGGGAGCAGCCAAGTTGGAACCGGTTAAGGACAAAGAACTGGGTGAAAAGATTCTTTACCGCATATTGGCCATGCTCATCAATGAAGCGGCTGATGCCGTTTTTATGAACGTGGCTTCAGTAAAGGATGTAGACCTCGCCATGACCAACGGCGTAAATTATCCGAAGGGATTGCTTGAGTGGGCAGACGAACTCAAACCGAGCAGGGTTCTCGATTGGATGAGCAGCCTTCAGGTTGAATATCGCGAAGACCGCTACAGGCCGAATCCACTGCTAAAACGTAAGGTAAGAAATGGCGAAACGTTTTATGGCTGACCTGAAAGATACGCGCCCGTACAAAATCGTAGCTCATATGATGGAGAATGATGCCTTCAGCCGCTGGATGGGCATTCAGCTTCTGGACGTTCGTGAGGGTTACTGTAAAATCTCCTGCAAGGTTACTGAAGAGATGCTGAACGGATTTTATGTAACCCACGGCGGCATCGTATTTTCTCTTGCCGACAGCGCACTTGCATTCTCAGCAGCCACGTATGGCCGAGTATCACTTGCCATTGAAAACTCTATCTCCTATACCAAAAAAAGCAGTTCCGGCAATACACTAATTGCCGCATCCTCATGCATCAACCTGTCGCATAAAACAGGGCTGTTTGAGGTAAAGGTAACAGACGAAAACGAGGAGCTGCTGGCATTAATGAAAGCAACCGTTTACAGAAAATCAGAAGAATTTCCCGTTTAACTGGCGCGGTAAACTTTTATTCTGATTATCCGTAGAGTAGTTGAACCGATACATTTTTATTTTGTTGAATGGGATTAAAAAACGAAGCCAAATCGCAATATAGTACCAAAGCCTTTTACAGGGAGTATGTAAGCGGAATGAACTCGCGCCAGCTTGGGCGTGAATTTCAGTCTGATTCGGAGCGGCTTAAAGAACTCTATTATGATGCCCTCAGGGAAACCAACCCCGAGCTTCCTGCAGAAAAAATCCCGGTATTTCAAAAGTTTCTTAGTCTGCTCTCGGCACTCACAAAAAGGCTGAACCCAGTTAGAAGGCTAATTTTCGGGATTTCTCTTGTCAGCTTTGTTGTACACTTCATTTTCTCCATAATCGGTATATACCAGCCGCTGCTGCTTCCATTGTCGTTCATAGCAATTTTGGTGATACTGCTCATTGAGCTTCTCGAGAAGTCGGATGTTCAGAAAGAACTCGATTTTGCCCGCGAAATACAGCTTAGCCTGCTTCCTCCTTCCTACATACAAATTGGGCAGGTAGAGGCCTGTTCATTCGCCGCTACAGCACAGGAAGTGGGCGGCGATTATGTGGACATTATCAAAACGGAGAAAGGCACCTATGTGGTGATCGCCGATGTTTCAGGCAAGGGAATGAGCGCTGCTTTGTACATGGTTCGGATTCAGGCACTGGTACATCTGCTTATCAACAAATTACAGCCCAGTCCGAAAGAGCTCTTCCTTGAACTGAACGACTACGTGAAATCTGATAAGCAGGATAAGACTTTCGTAACTGCCTGTGCAGCTTTCTTTCCCCACAATGAAGATCATTTCCTTTTCAGCCGTGCCGGCCACAACATTCCGATTGTTTTCAGCAAAAAGCATGATGCCACATTTCGTCTTAAGACAGACGGTTTTGCCCTGGGTATGACCTCCACAAAAATGCTGAAGAAATCTCTGGAGGAGAAAAAGTTTCAGTTTGAACCGGGCGACAGCCTGCTTTTATACACCGACGGGCTGATTGAACTTCGCGACGACAAGGGTGATGAGTTTGGTGAAGAGAAACTGGAAGGCCTGCTTTCCATTTATGGATCGCTGAGGGCCAAATCCATCACGCAGAAGATTCAATCTTCGATTGAGCTTTTCCTGGGAGATGAAAAACCGCTTGATGACGTCACCTTTACTACCATCCACAAAACAGATCCGCCCAAATCACTTACTTAACAGTGACACAGCTTTTTCAGCGATTTTCTCCGGTGTAAGGCCAAGGTGTTCGTACACATGCTGATATGGCGCCGACTCTCCGAAGCGGTCAATTCCGATGGCCATTCCCTCCGAACCTACCCACTTGTGCCAGCCAAAAGTGGATGCCGCTTCAACCGAAACACGCCGTTTTACCTTAGGAGGCAGCACTTCATCTCTGTACTCACTGTCTTGAGCTTCAAACAGCTCCCAGCATGGCATACTCACTACCCGAACCGATACTCCTTTCTTCTCGAGAAGTTCTGATGCATCGAGAACCAGTTGTACCTCCGATCCCGATGCCACTAAAATCAGGTCGAGTTCACCAGCACTCTCCTTTTTAAGAATATAGGCTCCTTTTTCCGTTCCCTTTGCGCTGCCGTAAACAGTACGGTCGAGGGTCGGAAGGTTTTGACGAGTTAAAGCGAGCAGGGAAGGACCGTCATCTTTCTCAATGGCGCATTTCCAAGCATAGGCGGTTTCATTGGCATCGGCCGGCCTCAGCACCTGCACGTTGGGCGTAGCCCGCAGTGCGGCCAGGTGCTCAATGGGCTGGTGTGTAGGACCGTCTTCTCCAAGCCCGATACTGTCGTGGGTAAACACAAAAATTGAGGGGATTTTGGAGAGTCCCGCAATCCTGATTGCAGGTTTGTTGTAGTCAGAAAAAACAAGAAACGTACCTCCGTAAGGTATCACGCCTCCGTGCAGGGCGAGCCCGTTCAGTGCCGCACCCATAGCGTGCTCCCTTACACCGTAGTGAACATTTCTTCCAGAGTAGTTACCCGGCCTGAAAATGCCCTTGTCGAAAAGTTCGGTGTTATTACTCCCTGTAAGATCAGCCGACCCTCCAAGCAGATTGAACACGTGTTTTGCAATCTCATTAAGAACAGCACCTGAAGCCTTTCGGGTTGCCATTCCCTTTGCATCCGCCTCGAAATTCGGTAGAACTTCATTCCACTTATCAGGCAGGTTGCGTGATACATACTCTTTGAAACTGACGCCATCTACGGGATACACTTTCTCATAATCCGAGAGCTTATCGTTCCAGTCATTCTCGGCTTTAGTTCCATTTTCAATGGCTTTTCGGTATTCGTTAAGAACATCATCCGGAATATGAAACTTCTTGTCCGGATCCTCGCCAAGATTCTCCTTTGTTAGGCGAATCTCTTCCTCACCCAGCGGCGAACCATGCGAAGCGGCCGAATCCTGCTTATTCGGGCTGCCAAATCCGATGTGGGTACGGCATTCGATTAGCGACGGTGTTTCAGTTTTTTGCGCATTGAGAATGGCCTGTTCAATTTCATTATGATTGTGGCCGTCGATCACCTGAACGTCCCACCCATAGGATTGGAAACGCATTTTTGTATTGTCGGTAAAGGCAAGGTCGGTAGATCCGTCGATGGAAATATTGTTCGAATCATACAGATATATCAGCTTGCTCAGCTTCAGGTGGCCTGCCATCGATGCCGCCTCGTGTGATATCCCCTCCATCAAGTCGCCATCACTCACAATCGCGTACGTAAAATGGTCAACAACTTTGTGCGAATCCTTATTGAAGGTTTCTGCCATAAACGCCTCGGCCATGGCCATTCCGACTCCCGTACCGAAACCCTGCCCCAACGGACCCGTGGTGGTTTCCACGCCAGGCGTAAGTCCGAATTCGGGGTGCCCCGGAGTGATACTGCCAAGCTGACGGAAGTTTTTAATCTCTTTGAGCGAAACATCATATCCGGTGAGATGCAAAAGGGAATAAATAAGCATGGATCCGTGTCCGGCTGAAAGGATAAACCTGTCGCGATCGAACCATCCCGGATTATTGGGATTGTGCTTAAAAAATTTCGTCCAGAGTACGTAAGCGACATCAGCCATTCCCATCGGCATACCGGGATGGCCCGAATTTGCGGTCTGAACAGCATCCATTGATAAGGTTCGAAGAGTATTTACACAGCGCTGAGCAAGTTGGTCAGACATGAATAATTATTTGATATGAGTGCAGGTTTATTAGTGGGCAAAAAGATACCCAAGTTCGCACCAAGGGGAAAGAGATTTGTACACGATTAAGTAATTCACTAACCGAATCTTTACTTACAATCATGTTACCTGAAGATTTTTGGTTCGCTTCATTTGAATCATTAATACCGATACAAGAACCAGAATAATCCCGGTAATCTGTAGAGCAGTCAGAATTTCTTCAAACACAAATACTCCAATCAGTGCGGCGGTTACCGGCTCGAGCATGGCTGTGATAGATGCCTTGCCCGCTTCGATGCGCTTAAGCCCTTCAGTGTAAAGCAGATAAGCCAGTATAGTTGGCAAAAGACACATACCGGCTATCATTAGTACTATGTTTGGATTCGAAAGCCGCTCGATGGTCTGTTGTGAGAAAATTCCACTGAATGGCAGCAGAAAAATGGAAGCGGTTAGGAAACTGTAGAAAATGATCGTCATAGGTGGATACTTTACGAGTGCCGCTTTGCTAAAAATGCTATAAAGTGCATAGCCAAAACCAGCCCCGATTCCGGTCAGAATTCCGTATGCGGTAAAGGTTCCTCCTTCGGGAATCAATTCTGCAACGAGTAAGATCCCGGGTATTGTTATCAAGAGTGCCACTATTTTTTGTCCGGTCAGCTTTTCATTCAAAAACATGCGCGATAATATCACGACAAAAGCAGGACCCGTGTAAAGCAAAACTACGGCCACCGAAAGTGAGGTTTCGCGAATAGCGGTAAAGTAACACCAGTTAAAAAAGCTGATACTTAAAATTCCGGTGCCAACAAAATATCGAATGTGTGATGGCTTGATTCTCAGGAGATTGGGATTACAAATCCGTAAATATATAGAAAGAAATAGAGCAGCTGTGATTACCCGCCAAGCCACAATTTCAAGGGATGAAAAGCCTTCATCATTCAGAAAACCAACAAAAATTCCGATGCTACCCCAAAGCGCCGCGGCACCTGCTATCATCAGGTATGGCAATATTTGTTTTTGAGTCATATCGCAACCCTGCTTTGAGAATTACTTAAAACAAATTAGCATAAAAAAAGCCCTCAATGGAGGGCTTTTTCAACATCTTTTATAAATGTCTTTCTTATCTGTTGCTGGCTGTGTGGCCTTCGCATCTCAGCTCGAACTGAAGCTCATGGTTTGCAGGCTCTGTAAAGTCGCCGAATCGGGCATTTTCAAAAGCGCTGCAGGCGTTTTCCTTATCACCTTTTCCTTTGTAGGCTGTGCCAAGCTCAAAGTAGATTTTGGCCCTGTCGGTTACACCACCAGTTTCGAGCTCAAGTGAGCGGTTTGCGTGCCGGATAGCCGCATCCCAGTTGCCTCTATTGTTGTGGATCTCAGCAAGCCGGTAATGGGCGGTAGCGGAGCTTGGATCATAGCTTTCAACTTTTTCAAGTAACTCAATGGCCCTCGAATACTGGCGCTGGTCAGCAAGATTAACAGCTCTAAAAATAAGTTCATCGCGAGCTGAGTTCCTTGCATTATTCAGTGTCCTGGTATCATTTATCCGTTGTGCAACCTCAATTGCCTGATCGTACCATGGCATAAACATATCCAAATTGTCTGGATGCATGGCTTTCATAACAATGCCTTTCTGATAGTACGCCACAGCATAGTTCGCATTCAATCCCATAGCCGTATTCAGATCCTCTACCGCATCACTATGATTATCAGCTCTAAAGTGCAATACTGAGCGGATGTAGTAAAGCTGGGGTATTGCGGCAGTTGCCCACTGCGAAACTTCTTGATTGTTGAACTCTTCCCCGATTTCTCTAGCAGCATCGAAATGACGAATTGAGCTGTTAATAGACTCTAGCGTTCTTTCACTCTGATATTGGCTATATGCAGCAGAAGCCCGGCTTCTTGCCACCTGCGGGAGATTGCCTTCAACCAGTTCTACAATATCATCGATATTGTTTTCACGGGCTATTTCAAGAGCATCTCGGAATAGGTCTATCGCTCCGGAAAAGTCACGGTCTCCGGCAAGCTCTTGTGCCTGGTTGTAGAGCTGTATGGCCTCTGCCCGGGCATCTTCCTGAGCTTGAGATGTTTCTGCCGCCACCAACGTGAATGCAAAGACGGCAATCAGCGATATTAATATGTTAATAGATTTCATGTTGATTTGATTGGTTATGTTTCTGTCCTTCTAAACGTGCTTAACATAGTGAAATTTTATCAAGAAAATCATTAAGCATCGGTTGTTAATTAAAAACTCTGATCAAGGCTAAAAGTTTCATAGCACTAAAAATTGGGCTCTGGCCTCTGTTTTTTGTAAAAATCACACACGTATCTAACGGCGTCTACGTGATCGTCCGTTAAATAGAAGAGGTTCATATCTTCCTTACTAATTAATCCCTTATCCACCAGCTTTTCTTTCAGCCAGGTTACAAGCCCATCCCAGAAATCGGTACCTATCAATACAATGGGAATACGCTTTATTTTTTCAGTTTGTATTAAAGTAAGGGTTTCGAATAGTTCATCCAACGTTCCAAAACCGCCGGGAAAGACTATGAACCCCTGCGCATACTTCACAAACATCACTTTTCGCACAAAAAAGTACTTAAAATTGATTTCGTACTTCGGGTGTACATATTGATTCGTCCCCTGTTCGAAAGGAAGTTCGATACCCAAGCCTACCGACTTGCCGCCTTTATTGTGCGCACCGAGGTTGCCTGCTTCCATAATACCCGGGCCTCCACCGGTAATCACTCCAAATCCGTTTTCAGTGATTAATTCAGCGGTTTCCATCGCCATATCATAGTACTTACTGCCCGGTTTCAGTCTTGCCGAGCCATATACTGAAACACAGGGACCCACCCTGAATAGCTTATCATAACCATCAACAAACTCTCCCATGATTTTAAAAATACTCCAAAGGTCCTGATTACTGTCTGCATCAAAATGGTCGGATGGTTTATTTTCTTCACTAAAGAATTCAGGTGCAGTCATATAGATTATCTTTTGTTGTGTAGTGAAAATGAAAGTGAGATACCCGGACTGCCATCAGCCAGCAGCGCGGGCTGAAGCTTTGTTCGTGCTGATAAGTCGTCCGACACATCAAAACTTCGCATATGTGCAAAAATATAAGCATCTAAAACATTTAGGCCGTAAGCCAGCCCTAAAACAACGAACATGAAATCCCGCTGATTTCTGAAACTGTCTCTATTACTCTGAAGCTGGTTTGGGGCTATACCTGCCAGGCGCTCGGGAGTTGGACCAAATCTGAAATCGTTGTTTTCAGCAAAACTATTGTAGTAAGCAGCCCTGTAATCCTGGTACTGATCGTTCAAATAAATAGAATAAAATCCAATGCCTGCAAAAAGCCCGTAAATAATTGGCACCTTCCATGCCTGCTTGTTCACTACTTGCCCCCAGCCAGGCAATATCATCGATTTAAACATCACTGAACGCGGTTCGGGAAACTCATAGTTAGCATTATCATCACCTCGAAGCTCCTCATCAATAGCTTCATTGATGGTGTCGAAATACCTCTTTTCGAGAAGATGGTAATCGCGCTGTAACAAATCGTATTGAGAATTGTTTTGCGTTTGTGCCGCAGCAGGCCCGGAAAAATTGAGCAGCAGCAAAATCATGAGGGCAAAAGAGCTAAGCCATTTCATCAAACATCTGCATTAGTCTTTCAAGGTCATCATCTGAATAGTACTCAATCCGGATTTCTCCTCCTTTGGCTTTCGCCTTCACGCTAACCTTGGTGCTGAGTGTATTTCTAAGCCTTTTGGAAATATCATCCAAAAAAGGATTTGACTCCTTCACAGGCGGTTTTTCTGATCTTGTTTGTTCGTTCTTCTTTTCGAACGAGCGAACCAACTCTTCAGTTTGTCGTACCGATAACGATCCGGAAAGAATTTTTTTCAAGATTTTTTTCTGGTCGGCTTCACTCTTTAGATTGATTAATGCTCTTGCATGCCCAGTGCTGATCGACTCATCTCTCAACGCGGCCTGAATAAAGTCGGGAAGCTGCAGAAGCCTCAGCATATTGGTGACTGTAGTCCTGTTTTTGCCCACTTTACTAGCTACTTCACCCTGGGTATATCCACACTCATCTATTAGCCGCTGGTATCCGAGGGAAATTTCAATGGGATTAAGCTGCTCCCGCTGAATGTTTTCGATAAGTGCAAAAGCGATGATCTGCTCATCGTTTGCTTCTCTGATGTATGCGGGTATTTCACTTATTCCCGCCATTTTGGTAGCGCGGAGCCTGCGTTCACCGCTAATGAGCTCAAAACGCCGTTCTCCGAGGTAACGAACGGTAATCGGCTGAATGAGTCCATGTTCTTTAATGGATGATGCGAGTTCCTCGAGGGCTTCTTCTTTGAACTCTGATCGAGGCTGGTGGGGATTCGGCCTGATGTGGTTTACAGGAATGTCGAGAACCACATTTACACGTTCAGCAGGTTCGATTGGTACTGCTGTTTTTGTTTTAGATGAAGCCTTCTTGCCTTCCGATCTCTCATCTTCATAATCAGGGAAAAAAGCCCCGAGTCCACGGCCTAAAACTTTTTTTGCCATTGTTACCCCTGTTTAGTGAGTGCGGGACTACCTTTAAACAGTTTCCTGTTTCTTTGAATTATCTCTCGCGCCAAAGAAAGGTAATTTTTTGATCCCACGCTGGTTGCATCATATAAAATGGCAGGTTTTCCGAAGCTTGGTGCTTCAGCCAGGCGTACATTTCGTGCGATTATCGATTGAAATACCCGGTCATCAAAATATCTTTTCACTTCCTCCGCAACCTGGTTCGAAAGCCTTGTTCTGGTGTCGTACATTGTCAGAAGTACTCCTTCAATATCCAGTTCGGGATTTAGATGCTGGCGAACAATTTTGATCGTATTCAGCAGCTGTCCAAGGCCCTCGAGAGCAAAATATTCGCACTGTACCGGAATCAAAACGGAATCGGATGCCGTTAGAGCGTTTATTGTCAACAGGCCCAGGGAAGGGGGGCAGTCAATAATTATAAAATCGTATTTGTCTTTAACGGGCACTATAGCATTACTCAAAATCCTCTCCCGCCGGTTACGGTCAACCATTTCAATTTCCGCACCCACCAGATTGATATGAGACGGAATAAGATCGAGGAAAGGAAGCTCGGTTTCCCGGATAGAGTCGTTAACTTCCACACCGCCTACCATAATTTCGTAAACAGAATTCGAAACTGTTTTTGGCTCAATACCCAACCCGCTCGTAGAGTTACTCTGCGGGTCAATATCAATAATTAACGTAGAATGTTCAATTGCGGCCAAACTCGCAGCCAGATTAATGGCCGTCGTCGTTTTGCCTACACCGCCTTTTTGGTTGGCGACAGAGATGATTTTACCCATTCGCTTTACAGGGAAATTTTGATGATAATTATCTCACGAATATAACTCTCATGTGAGCCGTAACCAAAATTAGTTATTCACAAATCATCGTGGAAAACATGTCCATAGCGTCTTATATGGCTCAAATTATTGATGACTTGCTGATTAATAAAAGGAGAGATCGAGCTACTGTCTGGACCCAGTAAGATGCAGATTTCTTTGGTAGTATCGACTTTGCTGAGGGTCAGTAACAGGAGTTAATCGCTGATAACTGTCGCGAAGAATCGAGTCGATTGATGCAGACTCCACATTCCTGAAGCGATCAGAGAATCGTAAGACTTCATTATTGTCGACCCATGGGGCTACCTGTCGACTATTTTCAGATTGTGAAACAGCTGAAGTGGCGTGAGTTTCGAGCTGAAGAACAGGCAATCCGGCTGATGCGGCATGCTCGTTATTAACTTGTTCGGCACCGTTATCGAGCAGTAGTGCACCGGCAGTGAAACCGGCAATGATCAGTGCTGCCGCAGTGTAATAAAAGGGGAATTTTTTCCCCGAAGTCGGTTTCATCCCCTTCGATGAAACATCCTGCATAACCGAATTCAGTACAGACTCCGGGGCAGAAAATTTCGGAAGTTCGCTGAGCCGCTCATTCACTTTTTTAAATGACTCAACCTCTATCAACAGGTTCGCGTCTTCCTCAACTTGCCTTTCAAATTCCATCTCTTCAGATGGGTCCATCTCATTGAAGAGATACGTTATACTGCTTATATCCTTTTTACTCATACGTTATTTGATTCCTTCTCACGTTCTTCATCGAACATTTTACGAAGATTAATCAGAGCGTAGCGCATTCGACCAAGTGCAGTATTAATTGATACATCCGTTAATTCTGCTATCTCTTTAAATGGCATCTCATAATAGTGCCTCAACATTACCACCGTTCGCTGCTCTTCTGGCAGGTTGGAGATGTGCTTCAACAAACTTGACGTTGACTCATCCAGCTCCATTTTTTCCTGCTGACCAATTGCGTCCTCATCTGGCAATCTGTCGTAAAAATCTGTTTTCGATTCTTTGTCGTACGAGCTACTAACGTCAACAAATCGTTTTTGTTTTCTGATATGATCAATTGTTGCATTATGCGCAATCCGCATCACCCATGCGATCCATTTACCTTGCTCATTGTAGGTATCATCCATTTTGGTAATGACCTTGGTGAAGGTCTCCTGAAAAATATCATTAGCCACTTCACGATTCTGAATCATACTGAAGATGTAGGAATATATCTTCGACTGATGCCTGTTCATCAGTTCACGAAACGCAAGCTGGTCATCCTTTTTTCTGAAAAGGTGTACGAGTTCTTTATCCTGCATCTGCTCGTAATTGGATGGTATGTATTCAGTTGTTTTAAGTTTCATGGCTATACGTAATTTATGATATGACACATCTACTTACAAAAACAGTTTAAAACCGTTTAACATTCATGGATAATCAGATGTGTATTATATGTACTGCACAGATTATGCCGTTGTTTCATGTCTGCCGAAATTTCAGCAAACTTTTTACAATTCACACGTTATATGTTGATGATACGCTTTCGGAGACACCCATTCTATCACATCTTCATGTTAAGCCATCGATAAGGTCAATGGAAGTGGTTGTAGACAGCGGCACCGGTTTTCTCTCCCAAAAAGTCCTGTAATTCACGAAGATCTCTTTTCTTAATATTGGATACAGACCCAAACTCTTCCAGTAGTTTTTTGGCTGTTACCTCTCCCACCCCTTCGATATCCGTCAATTCTGTTTTTAATGTCCGATGTGATCTTTTTTTTCTGTGGTAGGTAATTGCAAACCTGTGAGCTTCATCCCTTGCTCTTTGCAAAAGTTTGAGTGCGGATGAAGTTTTTGGAATCATGACAGGATCTGCGCTGTCGGGTAAAAAAACTTCTTCGAGTCTTTTTGCAAGGCCTGCAACTTCACAGTTATAACGGAAATCAATTTCGTCGAGCGCTTCAAGCGCGGCATTTAACTGCCCCCTGCCACCGTCAATCAAAATCAGGTCGGGAGGCTGCAGCTTCTCTTTTTTTATTTTGGAATATCTCCTCTTCACAATTTCCCTCATTGAGCCATAGTCATCCGGGCCTTCAACCGTTTTGATTTTAAATCTTTTGTATTCGCTTTTTCTTGGCTGCGCATCCACAAAAGTTACCATCGAGGCCACCGGATCAGTTCCCTGAGTGTTGGAATTATCGAAGCATTCAATTCGACGTGGCAGCCGTTGCAAACGCAGATACTCTTTCAGGTCTTTCACTGATTGTGGTATCCGTTCCCGCTCCGCTTTTTGTTTCTCAAGTTTCCGCTCGCCAAGATTCAGCCTGGCATTCGTAATGGCCATTTTAATAAGCTGCCTTTTCTCACCAATCTGCGGCACATGGATAGGCACTTTTTTCCCGCGCTGCTCCCATAAATATTCAAGAAGCGGATCGTCATCCTCCATCTCATGGCTGATATATACTTCATCGGGAATGGCACCCGCCATCTGGCCCGTATAATAATCTTCCACAAACGACTGCATGATTATATTTTTCGGGGTCTCCTCAATATTCTTTAAAAACCGGTGGAATTTTCCGATCAGCTTACCTTCCCTGATTTTGAACAGTACCCCGCAGGCTTCACCAAGTTCGTCATCCACCTCAATGGCAAACACATCACGATGTACATCCCTGTTTGCCACCATTTTCATTTTCTGATTGTACTTCTGAAGAGAGATCATACTGTCGCGCAGCCTGGCCGCCTGCTCGAACTCCATCGCTGACGATGCGATCTCCATCTCCTCTTTTACCTCGCGGATCAGGTCGTCCGTTCTGCCAGATAAAAGCCTCTCTACTTTCTCCATTGCCGAATTGTACTCCCGGGGATCCCAATCACCGGAACAATTTTTCAGGTAATCGTCGAAACAGGAATGCCATTTCGGCACTCCCCGCGATTTGTCGATCATTTTCGGAGATACCGCGCAGGTACAAAGTCCAAATGTTTTGCGGATAGTTTCCAGCATTCGCTTCATATGGCCAACATGATCGTATGGGCCAAAGTATTTACTACCATCACTGACTACCGTTCTGGTGGGATAAACCCTCGCCTTGGAATCCCTGGTTATGCAAATGTAGGGATACGATTTATCATCGCGGTACATGATGTTGTAGCGTGGCTGAAAACGTTTTATCAGATTATTTTCAAGGATCAGTGCCTCAGCTTCCGAATCCGTAACAATGACTTCAACATCTTCTATTTTTGAAACCATCACCCGGATCCGTCCGTCATGACTGCGCGAATCCTGAAAATAGGATCTCACCCGGTTTCTCAGTTTTTTGGCTTTCCCTACGTAGAGATGGTTCCCGCGGCCGTCTTTGAACTGATACACACCCGGTTTCTGCGGTAAATGAGCTATTTTTTCTTCGATGGATATAGACATGGGATATCTCCGTCTGATAAAATAAGAAAACCGAAAGCCGCCGTAAAAGTTTATATTTCACTGCTGTCACAATAACTATTCAAGTGGTCAACCGGCCGTGTAAAAAAAGCAATCCATTGAAAAAAACCGGAACCAAACCCGATATCACAATTTTATATGAGGATAATCATCTCCTCGTAGTACACAAGCCTTCGGGTGTACTTTCGCAGGAAGATCATACCGGCAAACCCGACATACTCACACTTTGCAAAGAGTACATTAAGCGAGAATATGATAAACCGGGAAACGTATTTCTCGGATTGCTACACAGACTCGACAGGCCGGTTAGCGGTGTAATGGTACTGGCCAAGACCTCCAAGGCAGCATCACGAATCAGCGATCAGATTCGAAAACGAAAAGTCAAAAAGACCTACCTCGCTGTGGTTGAGGGTAATGCACCGAAAAATGGATATCTGTCGCACCATCTGCTAAAAGATACTGAGAGCAACGTGACTCGCGCGGTGTCAAAAGGAACACCCGGGGCAAAAGAATCAACACTTACCTTTGAAACTCTTGAGAAAACCGGCGGGTTTTCGCTTGTTAAAATAAACCTGATTACCGGACGCGCGCACCAGATCCGGGTTCAGTTTGCCGAGGCAGGAAATGCGGTAGCAGGCGATCGCAAGTACGGTAAAAATAAGTCTGACGGCAATATCGCACTTCACGCTTATGAATTTGAACTCGAACATCCCACTCTCAAAAAATCTCAATGTTTTCAGTGCGCGCCCGAAAACAAAGCACCTTGGTTATTTTTTAAAGCTATTCAGAGCCGATAACTCACTGCAACGATTACGTTTACTTCTGAAATTATGTAAATATAAAAACCCCGTTTTATTGAATGATCGGCAAACTCTTTTCGTTTTGACCTTAATAAACCGGAAATCGAAATTCATCTTTGACTACCGGACACGACGTAAACGTTCATACCCGTGCAGTAATTTATGGACAAGCTGACAAAGAAACAGGCGCTTGATTTATTACCCGCAGTTGTAGACGGCGAAGCTACAGAAGAAGAAAGAAATGCCTTTTTTGCATTCCTGGAAACAAATAAAGAAGTTCGTGACGAGTACGAAAGCGCCATTCTTGTAAAAGAACTTCTAGCCAAACGCCTTTCACGAGTTAAAGCTCCCCCTCATTTGCGTAAAAAAGTGCTGGATTTAATCAGCGATGCTCAGAATGAAGATCAGCTCCGTGATATCCCTGCATCAGAAACAAAACAAGATCTTCCTCCCGGAAGACTCTATAAATCCGAAAGAGTTTCACTTTGGAAGCCTGCATTCAGATACATTGCCGCGGCAGCAGTAATCCTTTTCATAACGTTAACAACGGTAGAACTCCTCGACAGAACTACAGGCAATGCAGTTCTTCAACAGGAGATTGTTGAGAATTACACCGCAATTCACTTCCTGAACAGCCACGGAAAGCTTTCCGAACCACACTTCAGAACCTCATCCCTGGCGGAGGCAGAGAAACATCTGCTTGATGATCACGGAATTAACATGACCGTACCACCGATTTCCGGAGCCGAGTTTGCGGGACTGTTTATTGCTGACTTCTACAATGGTTTTCAAACGCCCCTGCTTGGCTATTATCAGCCTGATATTGACGAGACTATATTTGTATTCGCCTTCGAAATAGATAAGATTTATACGCATGAAGCCTTAAAAAGGCATGATGAAGCTGTGGAGCATTGCAAATCGAATACTGACTTCTACGTAGCTGAAATCGAAAACCACCACGTGGTTTCATGGACGTGGGATGGTAACTGGTACACAGCTGTCTCAAATCATAATGGATACGATCTGGCGTCTCTCATAGAACCGTTGCAGTATTCGCGATAATCTTTGGTTTTTTAGAAACACAGCAAGCTTGTAGACTCTGTAAAAGAATCCCGGAAATCATTTACAAATCAAACTGTGAGTGTAAATACCCCAGCCCTCCTGTCAAGCAATCGTTCTGGACAAAGGTATTAAAGCTGTGCTGAAAGAAGCTGCCAATCTACCATGGCCCTTACATTCCGTACAGTTGGATAAACGGATTTTACAGTACTATCCGAAGACGTCCTTAATTTTGGAGAAGAAACTTTTTTCACGCTCCCTTGCTTCAGAGGGATCAAAGTGTTTCTCTCCTCTCAGGGCTTCAATGTGCTTGCGCTCTTCTGCGGTAAGATCTTTTGGTACGTAGACATTCACACGGATAAACTGATCTCCTGTACCGGAGTTATTTAGGCCGCGGATTCCACGTTCTTTCATTCTAAGCAGTTTTCCCGGCTGAGTTCCGGGTTCAATCTTCACCTTGGCCTGTCCCTTCAGAGTTGGCACTTTCACTTCGGTACCCAGGATAGCATCAGGAATGCTCAGGTTCAGGTCGTAGAAAATGTCGTTTCCATCACGCTCAAAATGTTCGTGTTCAATTTCTTCAATCAGAACAATTAAATCGCCTGGCTCACCACCGCGTACTCCAGCATTCCCCTGTCTGCGCAGGGTGATGTAATTACCATTGGCAACACCGGATGGAATGTTCACCTTAATTTTTTCCTCACTTTTCACACGGCCTTCCCCGCCACAGGATGTGCAGCGGTTGCGGATGATGCGTCCTTCGCCGCTGCAGGTTGGGCAGGGTTGCACATTTACAAACTGCCCAAACATGGTTCTCGACACCTGGCGAACTTCTCCGACACCACTACAGGTACCGCAGGTTTCGAAATCAGATTCGGTTTCCGCACCGGTGCCGTTACAGGCATCACACTTCACCTGTTTTTTCACCTTCAGGGTTTTTTCAACACCCTCTGCTATTTCCTCAAGCGAAAGTTCAACATGCAGCTTCATGTCCGCACCTGGCCGACCGGTACCTCTGCGTCGCCTGCTTTGGCTTCGGCCACCGCCGAATGGATCGCCGCCAAAAATATCGGCGCCAAATATATCGCTGAAACGACTGAAGATGTCTTCAAAATCGGCATTTCCAAAATCGGAAGCGCCGCCAAAACCGCCATTCATACCCGAATGACCAAATTGGTCGTATCGCTGCCGTTTTTGAGGATCCCGGAGAACGTCGTACGCTTCCGACGCTTCCTTAAATTTCTTTTCTGCTTCGGCATCCCCTTTATTTCGGTCGGGATGGTACTTCATGGCAAGCTTCCGGTATGCCTTTTTCAGCTCGGCATCACCTGCGCTTTTGTCAACGCCTAATACTTCGTAATAATCTCTTTTCGACATCTTACATCCTGCTTATTCACTCACAATTACTTTTGCGTGCCGGAGGGTTTTTTCACCCATTCTGTATCCGTTCTCAAAAACCTGAAGTACGGTTCCGCTTTCTATGGAATTATCCTCCGGTTTCTGCCTCATCAGGGCATCGTGCAGGTCCACATCAAAAGGTACGCCGGTTTCATTGATGGTTTCCACATTGTACCGGTTTAGCACGTCCTCAAATTTTTCAGCAACCAGGCGTATCCCGTCGATGTACGCCTTGTCGGCATTTGCACTTTCGAGTGCGTTCAGGGTTCTAAGCAGATCGTCATACACCGGTAAAAAAGCCTCTATGGATGTCTCTTTTGATGTCTGAAATACCTGATCTCTTTCGCGCTGGAGACGCTTTTTAAAATTCTCCATTTCCGCGGCCCTTCTTAGCTGGGTTTCTTTCAGCTGTTCAAGTTCCTGCTCAAGCTCGTTAATTTTATTTTGCTGATCTAAAAGAATCTGATCGGTATCAGAATTGCTCCGGGCATCCTCAGGCAAATCGTCTGCAATACTTTCTTCTGACTCATGCTGCCCGGAAAATTCTGCAGCCTCGTTCATTTCCATTTCCTGTTCTTCTGCCTGTTTCTTACTCATCTGTAGTACTTCTGGTATTAAAGCTTTTTGTTGATTTCCAGCCGGCGCTGTGCGGCCATCTTTTGTAAAATTTGTTTTTCTCAGTTTGAAGCAAATAACATGCCACAAAGCCAAATCCTAACAGTTCGTCACAACCACCTACGAAAAGTTCACGAATATCGTTTGTGATTACTCGCCTTCAAAAAAGAACTCAATCATGTTGCCGTCGGGGTCGGAGGCGAAAACAAACCGTCCTTTCTTTCTGTTGGCCGGCCCGCTAAGGATGGTCACTTCCTTGTCGCGCAGGTAGGTTGCCATCTCGTCAACCTGATCGGCCGAATCGAGATAAAACCCGATATGATCTACCCTGAAATCTCGCGAATTGGGATCATAACTTGTCTCAGCCTCAACAATAACGAGGGTATCTTCCTTCCCGATTTTGTAGACGGCCATACTTTGGCCCATCTTTTTTACGAGTTCAAATCCAAGAATGTCACCATAGAACTGTTCGGCACGTTCTATCTCGTTTACCCTGATTGTCATGTGATTTATTCCGGATGGCTTAAAATTCATACGTTTTATCTGTTTTTATACTTTTATGGATTCGGGTTAAACTACAAGTTTTTGTTATTATCTTTGATATCAATTTTCAGCCGGCGCCCGGCATCGAATTTAGGGCACACCCGGTAAACTCCAGCAAATTTCATAATCCGCCTGGCTTGGCAACTCTCTACCTTGTGGCAACCCCGATCGGCAACCTGAACGACTTTTCACCAAGAGCGGCTGAAGTGTTGAAATCCGTAGATCAGATTGCCTGTGAGGATACCCGTACCTCGGGTGTGCTGCTCCAGCACTATCAAATCAACAAACCTACCTTTTCGTTTCATCAGCACAATGAGCACCAAAAGGTTGGCCACATTGTGAACCTACTCAACAGCGGACTGAACATCGCATTGATCTCAGACGCCGGCATGCCGGGCATTTCAGATCCAGGATTTCTTGCGGCTCGGGCGGCCCATCAAAACGGTCACACGGTTTCTGCAATACCGGGCCCGGATGCGCTAACGACGGCGCTTGCCGCCTGCGGACTGCCTTGCGACCGCTTCGTGTTCGAGGGATTTCTTCCGCCCAAAAAAGGGCGCCAGACGCGGATCAGGGCCATCGCCGATTCCGACATTACGTCCGTGGTGTACGAAAGCCCGCACAAGCTTCTGAGATTTCTCAAACAGCTGCACGAATTTGCAGGCGATGAACGATGGGTGTGCGTTGCCCGCGAACTCACAAAGAAATTCGAAGAGATAGACCGAGGGCAACTTGGTGAACTCTGCAAGCGCTGGTCTGAACGCGACTCTGTTAAAGGCGAGATTGTGGTTGTGATATCAGGAAACGGGTACAGCGAATAATGATCTCTCCCGGAATGGTTGAATGCACAGTAAGACATTATGAATCGGTTTAAGTTCTGGGATCACCACTGGGCCCTCTCCATCACGGCAGGCATTTTGCTTGGGTTATCCTTCCCGCCGTTTGATCTCTCCATACTCCAGATTCCGGCATTCATCTGCCTGTTCAGGTTGATGCAGATCAGCACTTCATGGCGCCAGGCCATCTATTACGCGTACCCGTCGCTGGTACTGTGGAACCTGATTGTTACCTACTGGCTGATGATGGCAACCATAACCGGCGGAATTGCGGCCATCCTGGCCAATGCCGCCATCATGCTGTTGCCGCTGCTGCTTATTCGCTCGCTCTTTGGCTCATCCATACACCCCGTGCTGCAGGCGCTGGTTGCAACGGCTCTCTGGATCAGCTACGAATTTCTGCACCACCACTGGGACCTCGCCTGGCCATGGCTCACACTTGGCAACGGATGGGCAAACCTGACCGGCCCGATTCAGTTTATATCGGTGACCGGGGTTCACGGAATCTCTTTCTGGATTCTATTCTCAGCGGCACTCTTTTACAAATACCTCGAAGAGCCGGTGAAACCGCTGCTTTACAGCGGCATTCTTGTGTTTCTCGCCTTCCCTGTCTTTTCAGTACTCGCCACGATCACGGTTCAGTCGGCCGATGGCGATCCCGTTGAAGTTGCCGTCATACAGCCGAACTCCGACTCTTATGAACAGCACGGCGGCCATGGCTCTATTCAGAATCTGCTGGATTACCTGCTCACACTCTCCTCAAATGTAGTCACCGAAAATACTGATCTGATTCTCTGGCCGGAGAATGCTATCGACACCGGCCTTCCCCTGCGCAATTACTATTTCGATGTGATCTCCGATTCCTTGCGGGCATGGAACACGCAGCTCATCACAGGTTCTGGGTTTTTGGAGTATTTCGGGGAGGACAACCTGCCTCCTGTGTATCGTACAACCATTAATGACAGGCACTACATAATCTTTAACGCTGCCTTTCAGCTAACTCCTGACAAGGAGCCAGTTGTTTACCGGAAGGCACAGCTGGTGCCTGTTGTTGAAAGGCCGCCCTTTCTGAACTTCTTTGCCGCCGCCGACATTTTAGGTCTGGTTGACTGGGGAAGCCAGATGGGATATGGGCGCGGTACCGAAATGGTCAACTTCGATGTAAACGGCCACAGCACCCCTGCGCTGATCTGTTACGATTCCGTATTCTCTTCATGGGTAAACCGCTCTGTGAACAAGGGAGCCGATTTTTTGACCATCATCACCAACGACGGCTGGTGGGGCGACTCGAACGGGCATCTGCAGCATTTTGCCTACGCGCGCATCCGGGCCATCGAGCAGCGGCGCTGGATAGCACGATCGGCCAACAACGGCATCTCCGGCATCATCTCGCCCGACGGCAAGGTACAGCTCCAAACCGAATACTGGACCGAAGATGCATTCACCTTCACCATCTACACCAATCAGCAAAAAACCTTCTATGCCCGCTACGGAGAATGGTTCGCCCAGCTAATGCTGATCATTTCCGCACTTGGGCTGGTCCTGATCTCGATACGCAGGAAATAATTTCAGAGGAGGGGTCGGGCATCCCTCTCGAGAGGGGATCTAGGGGTATGTTG
>SL_3KL_010_SEDDRAFT_10000080_pt1 | contig 58509 bp, 54 predicted proteins | sample SodLakKL_010_SED_2_FD_10381 | JGI IMG/M metagenome (IMG submission 10381)
TCAAACCTGGAACCTTCTGATCCGTAGTCAGATGCTCTATTCAATTAAGCTACGGAGCCGTTTGCGCCTGCAAAGATAGGACTTTTTTGAATTAAGGAAAAGCTTTTGTCAGGAATTTCATACCCGCCAGGACACTGTTCCACCAGGATATCCGGCCATATATCATTGCACTTTCATGGCAGAGGACGGGATGATCCCCTTACCGGATTTCGTGACCGAATGATAGGCCTGCTGGTAGCCAGCGTAAGAATGGGTCTGTCCCATTGAGCGAAGTATCCTGATACGTTCGTCGAGCGGAGGATGTGTGCTCGAAAGGTTTTGAATACGCCGTCCTTTTTGCTTAAGAGGGTTGGCAATATACATCGGTGCCATAGATTTGTCAGCCACCTTGAGGTCCTGCGTCGACCCGGAAATTTTTTCAAGCGCGGAGGCCAGTCCCTCGGGATATCTTGTCAGACGCGCAGCCGAAGCATCTGCCAGGTACTCACGCTTACGCGACACGGAAAAGTAAAGAAGCCGGATCGCTATAGGTGCCAGTATGGCAAACAGCAAGGCCAATATGAGCATTACCGGGTTCCCCTTGCTTTTGCCCTGCCTGCTTCCCCCACGGTGCATGCTGCTGAATAACATGCTTCTCAAGAACATGTGCGACAGTATTGCCACGGTGCCTACCATAATGGTCGCCAGTGTCATGTACCTGATGTCACGGTTCAAAATGTGTGATACCTCATGGGCAACCACTCCCTGGAGCTCATCACGGTTCATCATCTGTAACAGTCCGGTGGTAACGGCGACAACACTTTTTTCAGGGTTCATGCCTGCAGCAAATGCATTCGGCGCAGGATCATCGATCACATAAACCTTTGGCATCGATGGCATGCCGGCAGCCAAACGCATCTCTTCAACAACATTGTATAGCTGAGGGTAATCGTCCGGCCCAACTTCACGGGCGTTGCTCATGCGCAACATGATTGATCTGCCGGACGAAAACGCCACGATCACCAGAATGAAATACAGCAGCAGGGCAATGACGATACCGGCAATGCCACCATCAGGATCAATGGCCATTCCGATAATGTAACCCAGCAAAACAAGTACCACGCCCATCAGCATGAGCAGTAACATCGATTTGCGCTGGTTTTTACGTATGATCTCCCACATTGGAATAATGATTAATGGTTTATCAGGTCTGCCTGTGATTTGTATTTTTCAGCGTGTGTTCTCCCCGTTAATGTTGGCTCATCCGGCAAAGGTTTATGAGCAGGAATATTGGAGGAGTTCATCAGCCCTTGTACTGGCTAAAAGGACACTTTTGGTGCGAGGCGCTCATCCTTGTTCTCGATCTCGAAAAATGTTTCCTTTCTGAAGCCAAACATCGCGGCGATAATGCTCGAAGGAAACATCTCTGTTTTGTTGTTAAAGAACAAGACCTGGTCGTTGTAGTTTTGCCTTGCAAAAGATATCTTATTCTCTGTTGAGGTCAGCTCTTCCTGCAAGGCCAGAAAGTTCTGGTTGGCCTTCAGGTCGGGATAATTCTCCACGGCAACCTTGAACTGACCCAGTGCCGAAGAAAGCATGCTCTCTGCCTTGGCTTTGTCAGCAACACCTGTGGCCTCCATTGCCTGGGCACGCAAACGGGTAACGTTCTCAAGGATCTCTTTTTCATGTTTCATATATCCCTTAACCGTCTCAATCAGGTTGGGGATAAGGTCGTAACGGCGTTTCAGCTGCACATCGATCTGCGACCAGGCATTCTTCACCTGGTTCCTGAGCCTCACAAGCCTGTTGTACATGCCAATATTGATAACAACCAGAATGATTGCCACTACCAGAATAATAATCGTTGCTGTTGTCATGTTGCGAGAATTTAAATGTGAGCAAAGATAATAATAACCGTAATATCGGGTGCTGGCAATCCATAAGCCCCATCTTAATTTTTTTAGCGACATCAATCAAAGAACAATGAATCGGGCTTCAGGGTCTAAGAGGTCAGTCAATGATCCTGGTATAAGCATGGCTTCACAGGGGCTCTTTCCGTGTCAACAGATTCAACCGCCACCTGTTTGTTTCTGCAGATGCCAGGAGCTGATCTTTTGTTGCACGGATTGCACTTCGTCGTAAAGCTTTTCTTGGTCCAGGCATGTTATCTCACGGTTTTCCATGAGCAGCCGGCCGTCGACCATTACGGTTTCCACATCGCTTCCCCTGAGGCTGTAAACGATCAGGGAATAGATGTTATAATGGGGCCAGGCATGGGGATGTTTTAAGTCGAGCAGGATGATATCGGCCTGCTTTCCTGCTTCCAGCGAACCGATCATTTTCTCCATGCCAAGCAGCCGGGCACCTCCTATGGTCACACATTCAAGCACTGTCCGGGCATCCATCACCGTCGGATCGCCGGTGACGAGCTTTTGCGTCAGGGCTGATGAGCGTATCTCGTCGAACAGGTCCAGGTCATTGTTGCTGGCCACCCCGTCAGTGCCGATACCCACCCTGACGCCCAGGTGCTGAAGCTCAGGGATGGGGGCTGTGCCGTTGGCAAGCTTCATGTTGCACTGGGGATTGTGTGCGACCCCCACATCATAGCGGGCGAGAAGCTCCATATCTTCCCTGGTGAGATAAATGCCATGTGCGATAACCAGGTGCGGGCCAAGAACTCCTAAATTTTCCAGATGCTTTACCGGCGTGTATCCATATTGTTTCTTTATCTGGTCAAACTCCCAACGTGTCTCCGACAGGTGGGTGCTTAATAAGACCTGGTGTTTTTCAGCCAGTTCGTTGGCTGCACGGTACAAGGCAGGCTTTGCTGAATAAGGAGCATGGACGGCTACGCCTATACGGAGGCGCGGATGCCCGTTCCACGAATGGATCATCTCTTCAGTAAAACGCAACACATCGGCAGCTGTTTTCGCGTTGTGTACCGGCTCGTCAAACAAACCTTCGGAAAGCACTGCCCGGATACCGCATTGATCCACCACCTCGGCCATCACATCCGAATAATAATACATGTCGTTAAAGGTAGTGGTACCGCTGCGCAACATCTCGGCAATGGCAAGCTGTGTCCCCATACGGACATTGTCGCGGTTCACGAAAGCCATCTCCAGCGGGAATATCCGTCCGTATAGCCATTCATTCAAAGACAGGTCGTCGGCATAACCCCGGTAAATATTCATCGGGGCATGGGTATGGGCATTGATCAAGCCTGGCAGTATAAGCTTACGGTGAGCGTCAATGACCTTCCTGCCATGGTATCTGGATAAAATGTCGGCTGTTTCTCCCAGATCCGCAATCCTGCCATCCCTGATGGCCAGGGCCCCGTCTTCCAGCACCCGGAAAGAAGGATCCATGGTGACCACCAGTCCGTGAACAATCAGAATGTCAACATCTGCTGTGTCTTTACGACTTTTTATGTTCCCGGAGAATGTGATCCCAGCCATATTAAAATGACAAATAGACAGGTTATGTGGCTTATCTGATACCAAAACTACAAATTTGTTACGATCATTGTCCATTTTTTTATCTTTATGCTGTCAAATCAAACAGTAATCCCGGCATCAGCATCGGACAGCCCGGGTGCTGTTTTCTGCATGACCTTAACACTATAAACATGACCCCCATGGAAAGAGATGATTATTCCGTTGGCGCCAAAGTAGAGCATCCGCAGTTCGGTGTGGGCATCGTCACAAAAAAAACCATGACCACCACACGTGTGTTTTTCCTTCATAAAGGCGACAAGGAGATTGCCAGCAATTTTGCGGGACTCAAGCTTGTTGAACCTTCAAGTGCCGAAGTTCAGGGTGAAGGGGGCGGGGGGCAGATCAGCCTTGCCGACCTGGAAAAGGTGTTTTCAGGCGTCTTGCGGCGCTATGCTGACTTTCCTGAGTTGGTTGAGATGGGCGATCGTTGGAAGAAGGGTGTGATGATCCTCAAGCCCGGCTCCGACCAGCTCAAGCCGAAGGAGATTCCCATCGATAGTTTTTTCAAAAAGATCGTGCTGGTGCGTGACAGGCTGCGTGTTCTGGAACAACGCATCAACAGCAATGAGAGTCTGGATGAGGAAGAAAAGGTGAATCTGCAACAATACATCACCCGTATTTACGGCTCCCTGACAACTTTCAATGTTTTGTTCAAGCACAAGGAACAGTACTTTGTCGGTGAACGTGGCGGCAGCGAGTAATATCCTGATATTTTTTAAAGATGCGTTTTATCGTGTCTTTAAATCTTTTCACCGTACCTGACCGCCACCTTTCGCTTCCATCGGCCTGTTCGGTAGTATATATAGGCAGCGATCAAACCGAAGAGCCAGGCCACCGGGATGCCCCACCAGATCCCTTCTGCACCGAAGCGCAAGGATAACAGGTGAGATGCAGGTATACGCAAAAACCACAGTGCTATCAGTGTGATGAACATGGGCACCAGGGTGTCGCCTGCACCACGCATCACGGCCTGGGTGGCGAACATCGCAGAGAACACGATGTAGAAGGAGCTGACAATCACCAGGTAGCTGTAGCCGATGTCGATGACCTCCGTGTTGCTGGTGAAGACACCCATGAGGGTTCGTCCGAACAGCCAGGCCACCATGGTCACTGCCAGGGATATGGCTGTGGTCATCATAAGCGTGGCACGCAATCCCTGACGCACGCGCTCCGGACGGTTGGCTCCCAGGTTCTGGCCTACAAAGGTGGTCAGGGCCAGTCCAAAGTTCATGGCCGGCATGGCTGCAAAGGAATCGATGCGCCATGCAATGGTGTATGCTGCAATGGTGTTGGTGCCAAAGCGGTTCACAATGCTGATCAGGGCCAGCATGCCCAGGGAGACAAAGGTGTGCTGCAAGCCGGTGGGAATACCGATACGCAAGCTCTTGCGGAATATGTCCCAGTCAAAGACCAGCCCCTTGAACGTAAAACGGATCAATGGGTGTGTCCGGTTCAGATAGATCACCGACAGGGCAAAGGCAATGCCCTGTGCCAGAACCGTGGCAAAGGCCACGCCTCCGATGCCCCATCCAAAGACCAGCACAAACAGTAGGTCGAAGCCAATATTCAAAATGGTGGAGATGATCAAAAAATACAGTGGCGTGCGGGAGTCGCCCAGACCACGTAAAACTGCACTTGTGGCATTAAAGCCAAACATCAGCACCAGGCCGCCGGCGAAAACGCTGAAGTAGAGTGTCGCGTCAGGGTGGAGGTGTGCCGGCAAATCAATAAGGTGCCATATGTCGCTGATGAATAAAAGGCCCAGTGTGGTAAGCAGCAGGGAGGCAAAGAAAAGGAACACAAATGCGGTGTCGATGGCGCGCCGCACCGCCTCATAATCCCTGGCGCCGTAATATTGTGAAATGATGATCGTGGTGCCGGTGGTGATCCCTATTACCAGGCTAATCAGCACAAAGATCACAGGGAAGGAGGCGCCAGCAGCCGCCAATGCATCGGTACCGATGTAATGGCCGATGATGATGGTATCAACAATGTTGTAGAGCTGCTGGAATACATTGCCCAACAACATGGGTAGCGCAAACATGAATATCTGCCGGGCAACAGGCCCCTGACTCAGATCCCGCATCAATGTTTTTGGCAAAGGTAGGTATTTTCACGGGGCTGATCCAGGCAACACGCCACCCGCCTTTGATGGATCTGCCTGAAAGACAAGGCCACATAAGCAGGGCGGGTATTTGGAAGCAGGCAACGAGCACGGCAGTAAAAATATGGGGAAGAACCACCATACGGTGGTGCCGTGCGGCTTTGCCTTCGCAGACTGAAGAGGCCGTAGTTTTTTGCAGATGCATCAGAAACGGTGATCTTTCTTTTTGCCAGCTTTTTCGCTGGATGGAAGCCAAAGAAAAGTACAAGGGAAAAACCCCATATGGTCATATTAATTTTTATGTTCGGTCACATGAAGCTCGCCATTCAATCTTCATGCACCTGTATGCAAGAATGCACTCATGGCTCGGTTCGAATGAAAAAAATTCATGTATATTTGTAAATCTGCCATTCGACGGGCAAAAAGCGATATGCTATGGATATCTCTGTCGTTATTCCACTTTATAATGAAGAAGAATCTCTTGCAGAGCTTCTCGACTGGATCGCCAGGGTGATGAAAGCCAACAGGTTCAGCTATGAGGTGTTGCTTATTGACGATGGCAGTCAGGATGCATCGTGGAACACGATCCTGCAGCTTTCGGATGTCAACCCAAATGTGCATGGCATTCGTTTTCGCCGGAATTATGGCAAGGCGGCAGCCCTGAATGTGGGTTTCCAGCATGCCGAGGGGGAGGTGGTAATCACCATGGATGCTGATCTGCAAGACAGTCCCGATGAGATCCCTGCGCTTTACAGGATGATCAAGGAAGAAGGCTACGACCTGGTTAGCGGCTGGAAGAAGAACCGCAAGGATCCGCTTTCCAAAACATTGCCAACCAAGCTATTTAACACTACTACGCGCCTGGTGTCAGGGATCCGGCTTCATGACTTCAACTGCGGACTGAAAGCCTATGATCAAAAGGTGGTCAAGTCTGTTGAAGTCTATGGTGAGATGCATCGCTACATTCCCGTTTTGGCGAAGCGGGCAGGCTTTACCCGAATCGGCGAAAAAGTGGTCCATCACCACGAACGTAAATATGGAAAGACGAAATACGGACTGGACCGGTTCTTTAAAGGATTCCTTGATCTGATCTCCATCAGCTTTGTGACACGCTTCGGCCAGCGGCCGATGCATCTTTTCGGTTTGCTGGGGACCATCCTCTTTGTGGCTGGTTTTCTGATCGCAGCAAACCTGGCCTATGGCAGATTTATCCTTATGGAATACCATATGACCGAAAGGCCTTTGTTCTATTTCGGACTGCTGGCCATGATCCTTGGCACCCAACTCTTTATCGCCGGCTTCCTCGGCGAGCTGATCTCGCGGAATGCCCCCGACCGGAACAGGTACCATATTGACTCTACGACCAAAGATCTTAAAAAGCCAAACAGCAGGAACCAATAACCATACTACGATTAAAAGCCCTACTTTTCTCCTGTAAAAACCACCAGCATCTTTTGTTTTGATCGAGGATGGAAGAACCAAGGAACGATGGAACGATAGAACGAAAGAACGATGGAGCGAATCTTTTGGGCATTGGCTGTAAGCTATTGGCTTTTAACCCTTTAAACCCTTCAACCTCTTTGACCTTCTGACAAATGATAAACATAAATAAACAAGCAACGATCGGGTGAAAGACCTTGAGCTGATTTTCATCCCGTCTGTGTGTCAATTGAAAATTGTCATGTATATTTGACCAGTTCATAATAATATCCAGTTGTTTTGGCCAGGATTGTAATTTTGGGATCTGCTTATCCGCTGCGGGGTGGCGGACTGGCTACCTTTAATGAAAGGCTGGCCCGTGCCTTCATGGATCATGGACACGAGGTGTCCATCTATACCTTTTCCCTGCAATACCCTGCCATCCTTTTCCCGGGAAAGTCCCAGTATTCCTCCGGGCCCCCTCCCTCAGAACTGGACATCAAAGTCAGGGTAAACAGCATCAATCCTGTAAACTGGTTAAAGACGGGCCATGAACTGAAACGGTTGAAGCCCGACCTGCTGGTGGTCCGTTATTGGTTGCCCTTCATGGCACCCTGCCTGGGCACCATCTCGGCGATCACCAAGAGGAACGGACATACCCGTGTGGTAGCCATCGCCGACAACATCATCCCCCATGAAAAACGGCCGGGCGATAAATGTCTTACGAAATATTTCCTTAAAAGGGTGCATGGCTTTGTTACCATGTCTGATAAGGTAAGTCAGCACTTAAAGGAATTCAGTATCAGCGACGACAGGATACGGCATTGTCCACATCCCCTGTACGACAACTTCGGTGATGTGGTCAACCAGGAGGAGGCACGGTCGGTTTTAAATATCCACCGGAAAGGGAAGCTTGTGCTTTTTTTCGGCTTCATCCGCGATTATAAGGGCCTGGACCTGCTGTTGAAAGCATTTGCCCATCCCAAAATGAGATCTTTGCAGGTTTCCCTTGTGGTTGCGGGGGAGTTTTACACCAGGGAGGAACCCTATCTCAAGCTGGCTCAGTCGCTGGGTGTTGCGGACCGCATCATCTGGCGGACGGACTTCATCCCCGATGAAGAGGTCAGGTATTATTTTTCTGCCGCCGACCTGGTGGCTCAACCTTACAAGAGCGCTACCCAGAGCGGTGTAACACAGGTGGCCTATCACTTTGAGAAACCGATGCTGGTGACCAATGTGGGCGGCCTGCCAGAGATGGTTTCCCACGGCAGGGCAGGCTATGTTGTCCAACCCGATCCGGAAGCAATTGCCAGTGCCATGGTGGATTTTTTTCAACAGGACAAATCAATTCTTATGAAAAACACATTAAAAGAAGAAAAGAAACGTTTTTCATGGGACAGGCTGGTAGAGAGCTTGCTGGCGCCGTCATAAAAACCCAGGGAACATGGAGATACGTAAACAGATCATTGAATCTATTGCACTGAAAAGCAAGGTATTGGAAGACGAACAGATGGTAGAACAGCTTCAGGAATGCATTGAGATCCTTGTGGAAACTTACCAAAACAAAGGCAAGGTGTTGTTTTGCGGCAATGGAGGCAGCGCAGCGGATGCCCAGCACCTGGCTGCCGAGCTGAGCGGACGTTTCTATCTTGACAGGCCACCGCTCAACGCCGAAGCCCTGCATGTGAACTCCTCCTTTGTGACGGCGACTGCCAATGACCATTCCTTCGATCTGATATTTGAACGGATGGTCAGGGCATTGGGCAACAAAGGGGATGTCCTTGTGGCATTCTCCACCTCGGGAAGGTCACCCAACATCATTCATGCCCTGGAAGCCGCAGGAGAACTGGGCCTGAAGACCATCGGGCTGACCGGTGGAGGAGATGACAACAAAATGACCGGATTGTGTGACATGTTGCTGAGAGTACCTTCTGAGGATACTGCCAGGATACAGGAAGTACATATGCTCCTCGGACATATCTTGTGCGAGAATGTTGAATCCATCCTTTTTCCCGGGAGATGATACAAACAGGCCAACAACCTTTTGCAGAGTGGACGTTGTTCCTGGATCGCGACGGGGTGCTGAACAGGCGCCCGGGCAATGGATATGTAACCAATCCCGATGATTTTGTATGGATACCGGATAGCCTGGATGGTTTGGCGCAGCTGGCAGGAGTATTCCGGCACATTGTGGTGGTAACCAACCAGCAGGGCATTGGCAAGGGCCTGATGGGCACGGCCGACCTCGATGCGATCCATGACAGGTTGATGGCTGATGTAAAAAGTGCAGGTGGCCGCATCGACAGGATCTATCATGCCGCCGGCCTGAGATCCCGCGACAGTTATCGCAGAAAGCCGGGAACGGGGATGGCCCTGGAAGCAAAAAAACAGTTTCCCGCCATCCGGTTCGATCAATCAATGATGGTCGGTGACACATTCAGGGATATGCTTTTCGGATACCGTCTGGGTATGCACACCATGCTGATATCACAACACAATCATTTCCCACGAAAATATTACCACCTTGCCGCCTACCGCTTTAACAAGCTGAAGGATTTTACTAATTTTATACTGGCTTTCGATCGTTAATGTCTGGAATATGACAGATCGAAATCCCGTAAGCGAAAAAGGCACAGTGTTGCGAAAGATGGTTTATTTCTAACCCTACGGATCTATATTATGTCCAAGGAAAGAGTACTGATGGCGATGAGCGGCGGCCTGGACAGCAGCGTGGCGGCCATGATGCTGATACAGGAAGGTTATGAGGTGGTGGGCATTACCATGAAAACCTGGGAGTATCCACCGGCCGGGAACCCTGGCAAGGAAACAGGTTGTTGCAGCCTTGATTCCATAAATGATGCGCGACACCTGGCCGTAAGCTTCGGATTTCCCCACTATGTGCTCGATATCAGGGAAGAGTTCAATCACTATATCGTCAGTGACTTTATAGATGAATACCTTAAAGGGCGAACACCTAATCCATGTGTGCTCTGTAATACCCATATAAAATGGGCCGCCTTGCTCAAACGTGCCGATCAGCTCAGTTGTCAGTATATCGCCACCGGCCATTATGCAAGGATCAGGAAAGAAAACGGGCGAATGATCCTCAGTAAAGGCATTGACGAAAAAAAAGACCAGAGCTATGTGCTCTGGGGGCTGTCACAAAAATTCCTTGAAAGGACCCTTTTCCCGTTGGGAGAGTATACCAAACCCGAGATCCGCAAAATTGCCGAAAAAGCAGGCTTCCGGGATATCGCCGATAAAAGGGAAAGCTATGAGATTTGCTTCATCCCCGACAACGATTACCGCTCCTTCCTGAAAAAACAAGTCCCCGGTCTTGAAGACAATATGAAGGACGGCGATTTTGTCGATAAGGAAGGAAACTTCCTGGGCAAGCACAAAGGCTTTCCGTTTTATACCATCGGCCAGCGAAAAGGATTAAATGTCGCAGTGGGTGAACCGCTGTATGTCAACAAAATTATTCCCGAAACAAACACCGTTGTGCTGGGGAGAAAAGAAGAAACCTTTAGGAAACACTTCAGCGTTAGTGGCGTGAACCTGATTAAATACGAAAATCTCACCGAACAACAAAACGTCCACGCGAAAGTACGTTACAAAGACCCAGGCCATGAAGCCACCATACGTTATGATCAAAAGAAGGACCGCATGACTGTTGATCTGTGCGAAGCAATATCGGCCATAACCCCGGGTCAGTCAGCCGTTTTTTATGACGGAGAAGATGTTATAGGCGGCGGATTTATTGATAACGACCCTTCATAAGCCNCCAGGATTCTTATTTCCAGCCCTGCAGATAAGAGAAAAGCATTAGAAGCGATTCTCCGGGACATAATTTATAACCCCATCACATCAGCCCATCATCGAATTTTTTGTCTGCGAAGTGTTCCCAGCAACTTTTGATCAGAACAACCAACAGAAGGGGAGAGCCCTGGCTAATTCCTGACCGAGTTCACAAAGATAAATAGATCCGAAAAGCATTATAACTTTGTATATCATTAACATTTGTGATTTATCTACTAATTTACAAATCTAAATAAAGCAATTATACACTATATAAATTATTAATAAACAGGTTTATATGATAAGCATTCACATTTGCAAAATATAGTCGTATGTATACAATTGTAAATGGTCAATCGTACTTTATGCAAAGAATGTTTTTGTTTAATATAAAAACCTATAATTCAATATTTTATAGATTTTACTTCTTGTATGAAATTAACTGAAATCTCTACAATTCGGAATATTTGTAATTTAATGTTAATAATTAATAACACCTTTAATATTAAATTTTTATACTGCTTAATAATATCAAATATTTAAGAATATCAATAGTTTACAAATGTAAATCTTTAGTGTTTCACAAAAATATACCATTCTCATGATGATTTTTCATATATTTACACAAATGTAAAACCTCGGAAAAATGATCCAGCGGATAAAGAATATCATGTCGACAAAAAACTTGACATCATCTGGCTTTGCAGACAAGGTTGGTGTCCCCCGCTCTACAATTTCACATATCATCTCAGGGAGGAATAAGCCAAGCCTTGAGCTGGTACAGAAAATACTGGATGCTTTTCCTGACGTAAGCACTGAATGGCTGGTAAGGGGAAGGGGAACCATGGCTGCCGGGATGCAAACATTGTTTTCGCAGGAGGATGATCAGGACAGGGAAAAGTTTGGGGATGCTCGTTGGAAAGGGGATGTCGGGGGGAATGAGGAAGGGGAATTGCCTGCCGAGAAGGTGGATAAGAGCGCATTGGCAGACAGTGAAAACCAGGCTCGGACTGATTCAGAAAGAAAAGGTGATGGTCCGCCGAACATTGGTTATACAGGGGCGGGAAAGCGAATGGTAAAACTGGTTGCAATGTTTGATGACGGCACGTTTTCCGCTTATCTACCCTCTGAATGACCCGGCGATGATCCCCAAAAACGGGAAGGATTCTTTTCAATACCTTTACGTTTCAGAAAAGAAGAAATTGATTTCCCTAACACCGTCTGTATCTGAACATGAACCCGCCTTGGCTCGGTTCATCGATCAATACTCAGAATAAATTTCTTGAGTTCAGAGATAACCTGTCATTTTTTTTACCTTTGTATGCTGATATAAGACAGGGAATTTGGATAAAAATCGACCAGATACAGTAGGCAAACTCCTTAAGGATAAGCAGCAGGCCATTGGCATTGTTGTGCATACCAATCCCGATGGTGATGCCATAGGTTCTTCACTCGCATTGTATGGGTATCTCAAAACGCAGGGTTATTCCATGGTTCATGTTATCGCTCCCAATGCCTATGCTTCTTTTCTGCATTGGATGCCGGGCAGCGACCAGATCATCATCGCCGAAGAGGAGAAGAACAAAGCCCTCAATATCATTGCCGGCGCAGCGCTTCTTTTTTTTCTGGATTTTAACGGTTTTGGGCGTGCCGGTCAGCTGGAAAAACCGCTGGCAGACAGCCGGGCGCCAAAAGTGATGATCGATCATCATCCCGAACCGGAAGGCGGCTTTGATGTGGTGTTTTCTGATACCGCTGCCAGCAGTACGGCAGAAATGGTGTATGGGATTATCACTGCGCTTGGTGGGGAAGAGGCAGTGACCCTGGATATCGCCCAATGCCTTTATGCAGGTATTGTTACGGATACCGGATCATTCAGCTATGGCTGCAATAACCCGCGTACCTACGAGATCGTAGCCAGGCTGATGGAAAAGGGAGTGGATGGCGCACACCTGCATCGCTTAATATACAGCACCTATAGCGTTGACCGCATGCGCCTCCTGGGCTTTTGCCTGAGTGAAAAACTGGAGGTTATGGAAGATTGCCGGGCGGCCTACATCAGCTTGACAAAAAATGAGCTGAAACGTTTTAATTACCAAGAAGGCGATACAGAAGGGGTTGTCAATTATGCCCTGAGCATCAAAGGCATTAAACTGGCAGCCCTGTTTATGGAACAAAATGACCATGTGAAAGCATCATTCCGTTCGACCGGCAATGTTGACGTGAACCAGTTGGCAAGGACCCATTACCATGGCGGTGGCCATGTCAACGCGGCAGGTGGTAAAAGCTTTCAGGGGCTTGAAAATACCTTGATTGAATTTGTAGCGTTGGTAAAGAAAGGCTTTGACTGATATGGTTGTGAAAATGAAAAGGGGTATGGTAAAGATTCTGCCATTTTTCCTGCTGCTGTTGCTCCTGCCGGCATGCCGGCAGGAAGTGGAGGAAAAGGTGCTTCCGGATGCCAGGCAACTTCAGGAAGCTTTCCTTGTAAGCAACAAGCATTTGCTTGCACTGGAAGAAGAAGCCATCGATGATTTCATTGAACGCTATGGATGGGAAATGCAACAAACTGGTTCCGGGCTCCGGGTTAAGATATATGATGAAGGGGCTGGAGAAAAAGCATCCTACGGACAACGTGTGGTGTTGGATTATACCATATATTTGCTCACCGGTGACCCTGTCTATACATCAGAAGATGTTGGTCCAATGACATTTACAGTGGGTCGCGGCGGTGTGGAGAGGGGTCTGGAAGAAGGCGTGCTGATGCTTGCGGAAGGCGGAAAAGCCGTGTTCATCATGCCCCACCACCTGGCATACGGTGTTCCCGGCGATGGCAAACAGATACCCAAAAGAGCAACGATAATCTATGAAGTTGAAATGCTGGCAATTCATTAAGTAATCACATAACATCAAATTATTATGAAAAAAGTGGGATTTTTGTTTATTCTTGTGGCTTCTGCCTCCTTTGTCGGATGCGGCGTGACGAACGGCGTGGACTATAAAGAGACTGAAAGTGGCCTTAAATATGCTTTTCATGTGGAGACAGGGCAGGAGAAACCACAGCCGGGAGACATCCTCAGCCTTGAAATGGTTTACCATTTAAATGACAGCACCTTGTTTGACAGCCGCGAAACAGGCTTGCCCATGTTTTTGGAAATGATGGAGCCCGAATTTCCGGGCGATATCTATGAAGGCCTGGCCATGATGTCTGTGGGCGACAGTGCCAGCTTTGTTCAGGATGCTGAACAATTTTTTCTCTTGACAGCCGGCATGATGGAGGTCCCGCCCTTTCTGGAACCTGGTGACCAAATCACTTTCGATGTCTCTTTGCTTAAGGCGATGGATGATGAGGGTTTTGCGCAGGAACAACAACGCATCATGGAGCAACAGATGGAGGATGATATGCGCAGGGCAGAGCAGGAGGAAGGGCTGATGCTGGAATATCTTGAAGATGAGGATATTACTGTTCACCCAACCGAAAGTGGATTGTACTATGTGGAAAAGGCAAGGGGTGAAGGAGCGAAAGTGGAACCCGGTGATAGGGTCGCTGTTCATTACGAAGGCAGGCTGCTGGATGGAACGGTTTTTGACTCTTCATACGAAAGGGAAGAGCCTCTTGAGTTCGTGATCGGCCAGGGCCAGGTGATCACGGGTTGGGATGAAGGGATCGGCATGATGCATGTGGGCGGTGTTGCCACCCTGGTGATCCCGTCACATCTTGCATACGGCGAGCGAGGGGCCGGCCAGATGATCCCCCCGTTCAGTACCCTGGTGTTCGATGTAGAGGTTGTAGATATCATTGACTAATCAACCTGGCCAGATGAAGACACTGAGCTGCTTTCATGCCGGCGGCCCTCAAAGGCAAATATTTGTTTTTTTTCTTGTCTTGGGCGGCCTGTTTGCCATGATGTGCAATTCCGCCTGCAGTGTACTGCGGATCCCCGAACCGCAACCGGAGCAGGCAATCACCGACAGTGGATTGGCCTACACCATCATACGCCATGGTGATGGCCCAACACCGCAAGAAGGTGATCAGGTCAGCGTGCATTATACAGGCCAGCTATCTGATGGCAGTGTCTTTGATTCGTCTTATGAAAGGGATGAGCCGGTGCAGTTCAGCATGGGCAGCGGGGAAGTCCTGCCAGGGTTGGAAGAAGGCATTGCATTGCTTAAAGAAGGTACCAAAGCAACAATCGTCATTCCTCCCGAACTGGCATATGGCGACATGGGCTTTGGCCCCGTCCCGGAGAATGAAACCCTGTCCTTTGAAGTGGAACTGCTTTCGGTTTTTTCGCCCGGGCTACCCGTTGACCCAAAAGAAACCTACATGAACGAAACCCCCTCCGGAATCAAATACAACGTGATTGAAGCCGGTGAGGGGATACAGCTGTCGGAAGAAATGCATGTCAGCCTCAACTATACAGGATATATTGATGATGCGGCACAAACACTATTCGACAGTTCCTATGAAAGGGAAGAGCCCCTTCAGTTTATCCTGGGAAGAAGAATGGTTATCCCGGGCTGGGAAGAAGCCCTGCCTGAATTCAAGGTGGGCGATGTGGTCAGAATGTGGGTACCATATCACATGGCATATGGTAGGCAGGGCAGGGGTCCTATACCCCCAAAAGCCAACCTTGTTTTCGAACTGGAAATACTGGATGCCCAATCCACCGTTTCCCCGGAAAAATACGCGGTACAGGGCAAAGACACCCTTGAAACCGTCACGGGACTCCGGTATATCCTGGTCGAAGAAGGAAAGGGTGACCCACCGGCCCTGGGGAGTGTATTGAAGGTGCATTATTCCGGATACCTGTCGGATGGTCGCTTGTTTGACTCGTCAGTCCAGCGAAGTGAACCTTTCCGGTTTGTCCTCGGAACAGGACAGGTCCTCAAAGGCTGGGACCAGGCTTTTGCACTGTTTCCCAAAGGGACGAAAGCCCGCCTCATCATCCCCCCGCACCTGGCATACGGCGAAGAAGGGAAAGACCCGATCCCACCCGGGGAAACATTGGTCTTTGATGTGGAACTTATCGATGTTCTTCGGTAAACTGATGCTTTGAGGACGTTGGACATATTGATATTTGATATTTCAACCTTTCGACAATCGAGTTTTAATGAATAAACCTGTTTAATATGTGTTTGCTACAGATCAGTTGGGACGCCAGTCCAGAGATATTTCGAATTGGCAGTTTGGCTGTCAGATGGTACGGGCTTTTTTGGGCATTGTCGTTTTATTTTGGATATGAGATCATTCTCCGTATCTTTAAAAAGGAAAATGTCCCGGTAAAACAGGCCGACAGTATCCTCATATACATGGCCATTGGAAGCATCGTAGGAGCCCGGCTGGGCCACTGTTTCTTTTATGATTTTGAATATTATTCAAAAAACCTGGTAGAGGTATTGTATATCTGGCAAGGGGGACTGGCAAGCCATGGTGGCGCCATTGGTATCCTCATCGCTTTGTACTACTATCAGAAAAAGGTCAGCAGCCAAAGTTTTACCTGGCTGCTGGACAGGCTGGTGATCCCCGTATCGCTGGCGGCCTTCTTTATCAGGATGGGGAATCTTATGAATTCTGAAATTTACGGGGTGGACACTTCCCTGCCCTGGGGCTTTATCTTTGAAAACCGCGGAGAGGTGGTGCCCAAGCATCCCACACAGATTTACGAAGGTCTGGCCTACCTGGTTTTGTTCATTACCCTGGGATGGTTTTACATTAAAAAGCGCCATAAACTCCCGGTAGGCTTTATGACAGGTTTTTTTGCCCTGTTCATGTTTATCGCCCGCTTTTTGGTGGAGTTCATCAAAGAACCTCAGTCAGCCTTTGAGGAAGAAATGTTGCTGAACATGGGTCAGATACTTAGCATTCCTGCCATCATTGCCGGCATCGGATTCATGGTCTATGCGTTCAGGAGCCAACACCGCCGGCGTAATAAGGATGCAGAACCCCGTCACCCGCAATCCAAAGGCTAACGTTGTCCCACAGGAAAGCATCTTCAAACCCCTGGCATTGCCAGTGAAGGCATTGATCTGCAGATTTAAAGAGTCATGAACCGTACCCCCTCTTACGGTCTTGACAGCAGAAAGATGGCCGGCCGTTTGTGCAGCTCCGGAAGCCCCTTTTCCCTCCATTGTATGATGGGCATCGTGCAGATGTACTCTGTATTCTTACAGAGGTCTGCTGCAATGCAGAAGCGTGTATCAGGCAAGCATTGCCTCAGCACATCTGAAGCCAGCGTATTATTACGGAATGGCGTTTCCATAAAGATCTGTGTGGCACCGCTGTTTTGGCTTTTCTTTTCTATTTCTTTGATTTTTTTGCTCCTGGGGCCTTTTTGGATGGGCAGGTAGCCATGAAAACAGAACTGTTGGCCGTTCAGGCCGGATGCCATCAACGCCAGCAGGATGGAGCTGGGGCCCACCAGGGGCTTTACCCTGATGTTCATTTCATGGGCCCGGGACACGACCAACTGGCCCGGATCGGCGATACAGGGGCAGCCAGCCTCCGAAAGCAGTCCGACAGAGCCGCCATCAAAACCGGCATCCAGAAAAGCCAGATCATCACTTTCGGGCCCATCCTTGTTGATTACATGGAAGATAACCTCATCAAAGGGCCGTTGATAGCCGGCCCGTTTCAGGAAACGGCGGGCAGTACGGATATTCTCCACGATAAAGATATTCAGTGTGTTGATCAGGCGAAAGTGGTCGTCTGGCCAGACTGAACGCAGGCGCTGTTCACCCAGCGAAGAGGGGATCAGGTAAAGGGTCCCGGCGGGTTCTGTTTTGTTCATGGGCTGATCTCATTAATGGTTGCAGGTTGTTTGTTCTGTCCACGGCAATCGGTACAGGTCGGTGTTGCCGCCTGAGAGGATGACACCGGTATGTTTTCCGGCGAACAGGTCCCGGTGGTTAAGAATTGCGGCCAGGGCCACCGCTGCGCTGGGCTCCACCACGATTTTCATCCGCTCCCATATCCAATGCATCGCCTGCACGATACTTTCCTCATCTGTGGTCAATATGTCGGCCACTCGTTCAAGGATGATGGGAAAGGTGCGACTGCCCAGTGAGGTACGAAGTCCATCGGCTATGGTCTGGGGTTTGCTCGAAGGGATCAGCTGTTTTTCACGGAACGACTGCCATGCGTCATTTGCTTTTTCCGGCTCGGCACCATAAACCCTGGTGCCGGGTGAAAAGTACGCGGCACTCAAGGCGCTGCCACTGAGAAGTCCCCCGCCGCCCACAGGGACAACCAAACAGTCAAGGCTGGGAGCATCTTCAAAGAGTTCAGCTGCTGCCGTTGCCTGACCGGCAATGATACGGTAGTCATTGTATGGATGTACTTCTACGGCGCCGCACTCTTTGATGACCTCCTGCAGGGTACGTTCACGGTCGGGCAGGGTAGGCCTGCAGAAATGGATGTGTCCGCCGTAGGATTCGACCGCTGAGACCTTGATCTTTGGCGCATTCTCCGGCATCACGATATGGGCGTTGATGCCACGCATCCCGGCGGCAAGTGCCAGTGCCTGGGCATGGTTTCCCGACGAGTGGGTGGCCACGCCCCTGACCGCATCACCGTCAGGCAGGGTCATCACAGTATGGGATGCCCCGCGGATCTTGAATGATCCGGCTTTCTGGAAGTTTTCGCACTTGAAATACAAGCTGCCGCCGGTCATGGCATCCAGCGTTGCACACGTCAGGACAGGGGTATGGTGGACGTAAGGAGCAATGATCTCCCTGACCTCCAGTATCTTTTGCCTCCCGGGCACCTCATGATGATCCGATTCTTTCAATCCAATCCTGTTTTCTGAAGTTGGTATGACCAACCTTTGTTGGCGCTGCCGGGGGTCACCTGTAGAGATGGTCAGCGGTCAGCATTTTGTAACATAATGTCTTCCACAATCTTCTCACAGCTGGCATCCAGCATACGGTAAACCTTTTCAAAACCGTTTTTACCGCCATAATAGGGATCAGGGACAGACAGGTTTTTCCCGGGGTAGATGGTATTCAGGATCAGGTGTACCTTTTCGGCGTCCCTTTCTGAACCGGCAAGGCTTACCACGTCATCAAAATTATGGAGATCCATGACATATATTTTGTCAAAAAGATCAAAGTCTGCCACTTCAAACTGTCTGGCCCGCTGTTGGGAAATGTCGATGCCATGTTTGCGCGCTATTTCCTGGGAGCGCCGGTCCGGTCGTTCCCCCGCATGATAGGCTGCAGTGCCGGCTGAATCAACCGTTACATCCAAACCCCGCGCCCCTGCCTTTTCCTTTAATATACCCTCCGCCAGGGGCGAACGGCATATGTTCCCCAAACATACCATGATTATCTTCATCATATTACAATTTATAATCCAAAGAAAATAAAAAACCCGGAAAAAATTTGTTTTTCCGGGATCTTTCCACCAATGTATGGTCTCGTGGTCCCTTCGTCCGCTCAATCTTCCCTATACAATCTTAATAATATTTTGGAGTTCAGCCACATACTTTTTAAATCGCTTGTCTGTGTCAATCAGGTTCTTTACCGTTTTGCATGCATGCAGGACGGTAGCATGGTCTTTGTTACCGCATTTGTTGCCAATGACGGCCAGGGATGATTTGGTGTAGATCTTGGAAAAATACATGGCCAGCTGCCTTGCCTGAACAGTTTCACGTTTGCGGCTTGCCGACTTCATCTTGTCCAGTGGCAGGTCAAAATATTTACATACGGCTTGCTGGATATAGTCAATGGTGATCTCCCTCGGGGCGTTTTTGACAAATTTGTCAATTACACTGGCGGCCAGCTTCATGGTGATGTCCTTTTTGTTCATGGACGATTGCGCCAGTATCGAGATCAGGGCCCCTTCCATTTCCCTTACATTGGTTTTGATTTTGGAACCGATCAGTTCCAGGACCTCCTGGGGCATTTCCACGCCATCATTATGGATCTTCTTCTGCAGGATGGCGATCCTTGTTTCAAAGTCAGGAACTTGCAGGTCGGCCGACAACCCCCATTTGAAACGTGACAGGAGCCTGGGTTCTATCCCGCTCATTTCCACAGGTGGCATATCGCTGGTGATGATGATCTGTTTTCCGTTCTGATGGAGCTGGTTGAACAGGTGAAAAAACACATCCTGGGTTTTCGGCTTCCCGGCAAGGCAATGAATGTCATCCACGATCAGCACATCGATCATCTGATAAAAGTGGACAAAGTCGTTCTGATTGTTATTGCGGATGCTGTCGATGAATTGATTGGTAAACTGCTCTGCAGTGACGTACAGCACGGTTTTTTCAGGGTAATGGTCCTTGACTTCGATCCCAATGGCATGCACAAGGTGGGTCTTCCCCAAACCATTGCCGCTGTATATAAGCAGTGGATTGAAGGATGTTTTGCCCGGATTCTGGCCTACGGCGATCCCTGCGCTTCTCGCCAAACGGTTGCAATCGCCCTGGATGAAATTGTCAAAATTGTAAGAATCAATCAGTTGTGGGTGGACATTTAGTTTCTTCAGTCCGGGTATCACAAAGGGGTTCAGCCCATGAACCCCTTTGGGCTCATGGCTCATCTCAACAGGCATGCTGATGGGAGGGTTCTTCAGGGCTTTCTTGTTCAGCGTGGGGGCATGGACAGTGAAAGGCTGTGGCTGATTTGCGTGGCAGGTGTTATCCATCACAATACTGTATTCCAGTCGACCGTTTGGCCCCAGCTCTTTCTTGATGGTTTTTTTCAGCAGATCAATGTAATGCTCTTCAAGCCATTCATAAAAAAACTGGCTGGGAACCTGCAAAGTAAGAATATTCTTGTTGAGCCGGACAGGCCTGATCGGTGCAAACCATGTATTGTATGCATTCTGGCTTATATTATCCCTAATGACAGCCAAACATCCCGTCCACACCTTTTCATATCCTTGCTCCATTACATGTCCCTGGTTTAAAATGATTACTTTAGAAACTTAAAAGGCTTTGGTTATCAACAATTACACTGGACGGGTTAATCACATAAAGTTTTCAACAAATTTTATCAAAAAAAAGTTAAAAAAAAACCCCTTTTGCACTTGTATAATTTAAATTTTTGTTGTATATGACTCGACAAAACTTTTCTCTCCCTGCGCATCGAAAAACACGTCCATTGAACCAATATACGTCCCGCCATAGCCTGCCTGACCGATGGCAACTGGTCTGTTTTGAAGGTTTCTGACAATTCTGGGTGGGTCCAGCAGCATATGGGTATGTCCGCCGATAATGATATCGGTGTATTTGGTATTTCCGGCCACCAGCATATCACTCACCTTGTCCCCCTCGTAGTCGAAACCAAGGTGTGAAAGACAAATGATCAAATCACATTGCATTTTGACCAGGATGCTTTCCATCTCCCTTGCTTTTTCAATGGGATCCAGGTATTTTGTCTCTTTGTATAAATTTCTGCTTACCAGACCTTCGGGATCTATCCCGAGGCCGTATACGCCAACCTTGTATTCGCCTTTTGTCAGTACAATATAGTCCCTGACTTTGCCTGCCAGGATGGTCTGGCTAAAGTCATAGTTTGCGGCAAGGAAAGGAAAGCCGGCATATGGGAGGACATCTTTGAAGCCATCCAGGCCGTTGTCGAACTCATGATTTCCGAAAGCAACAGCGTCATAACCCATTTTGCTCATGAGTTTCAGCTCGGGCTTACCTCCATACATATTGAAATAGGGTGTCCCCTGAAACACATCGCCTGCATCCAGCAAGATGAGATGGGGGTCTTTTTCCCTGGTCCTGTTGATAAGGCTGGCACGCCGGGCGTAGCCTCCCATGCCCGGGTAATTGGGATCCTTGGCGGGATAAGGGTCTATGCGGCTATGGGTGTCGTTCGTGTGCAGTATGGAGATCTTGTGTATCCCGGCATCGCGAAAAGCAATGGCGGGAATGCCCGCCAGGGTGGCTGCGCCGGCAATACCCAAAGTCTTTAAAAAATTACGCCTGTCAATGTGTTGCATGGTTATTCGGTGGTTATCCGTCCGTCAAGACTGCTTTCAATTTCATGACCCCGGCGATGCTGATCCACCAGGTGTTCTATAATGGCATCCCGTATACGCTTGCCCAAAAGCTCGTAGTTTACCGGATCAAGGAAAAAGACCATGTTGTCTCCACCGCCGGCCAAATAATCGGAGGTGAGTACTTTATAATTCCGCTCTTGATCCAAAGGAGCATCATTGATCCGTAAATCCCTTACTTTATTGTCTTCGACCCTCAACCGGATCCCTGAAACAGGCATGCCTGCCTCTGCTGTGGCAAGGTAATCAAAAAGCGCTGTGGTCTTCCCGGGAGTCAATGTAATGACAACCATTTCATTCTCAAAAGGCATCAATTCATAGATCCTGCCTCGTGTAACGGCTCCTTCCGGGATACTCGTGCGCAATCCCCCATAATTGAGCAAAGTGAAATCAATGGGTTTGCCATCATCTGGCGCATAGATCTCCTCACCGGCTTCCATGATCAAATCGGCAACAAAATTGTTCAGCAACCCCTCCGGACTGCCCCTCTCCATTACATGAGCTGAATAGGCAAGCACCTGACCCATCTCTTCCTCCAGAGAAGTCCGGTAAAAAGCAATGATCGAATCAACCGCACCATCTTTTTCGGGAATGTGGAGACTGTCAACCGGGATCAACTTTCCCCTGACCTCTACCGGAGAATGGGGACTGATGCAGGCCCACAACAAAAAGAGTAAAAGAGTTGCTTTACCGATTACGGAAGCTCGGCATGTGACCATCGTGTGTGTACGTTTTATGGAAAAAGACCAATGGCAATGTTAAGGTTTATTAAGGATAAATCCAACCCTTTTTTGAAGAATATTTTTAAATTAAATCAGTCTGAATAAACCCAGAAAGGCTATGCATGAAAGGCCTTTTTTTAAGTTGCTGATTGCCACTATATGATCATCTGGTAGCCGAATGTTCTATTCTTTTTTCTTGAAAAATTGAAATCACGCATTTACATTACTGTGCACCTTTGTGGATTCAGGTCTGCTCATGGGTAAAACCATTATTCAGTCCGGAGAAAATCAATACGGACATTTTGGAGTTTTTTAAACTGGTTGAGTACGGTTTGGCAATGACCCTTCCTTACGGAGAAATCGATGCGGCATGCTTGGTCAAAATCATGGGAATGCTGGGCAAGTCCATATTCTTTCATGATCCGCATGATGTCATTCATTGCAAGGTAATCAAATGATATTCTGTAAAAATTGCAGATGGTTTTGGTTACAATGGAGTTATTGTCGATGGCATCTTTGGCGGCACCCTTGTATGCGTTGATCAGGCCCCTTACGCCCAATTTTGTGCCGCCAAAATAACGTACCACGACGATCAGCACATTGAAGAGTTCATGGGATAGTAATTGTCCGTAGATTGGTTTACCAGCAGTGCCGGAGGGTTCTCCGTCATCGTTAAACCGCTGGTTGGTATTTTCATGGCCTATAATCCATGCAAAACAATGATGTCGTGCATCGTGGTACTCTTTTTTTATATCATCCAGCAGTTGTTTGACCTCCTTTTCACTTTGCACAGGGTATGCCAGCGCTATAAACTTGCTTCCCTTGTCCTTGTAAAAGCCCCGGGAAGGCCCTTTGATGGTTTTGTATGTGTCTTCAGGCTGGTTTTGCATACCGTCTTTTATTCGGGCCGGGCCGCTGGTTAACCATTACATCCGGCAGGGTCTGTCGTGGGATTTGGATGATGGTCAATATGTTGTCCTGCTCCTGCAGTCACTCTCCGGCAAGGGGCGAGCAGGTGACTGGCCGGTACCGGACCCATTTCGATCCATACCGTTCATTCAAAGGTACATGTTAGTATTTTTTATGTAAAACCACACACAGACACATGAAAAAACATCGGTATATTGTCATGTGTTCTTGAAACAATAAAAACTTTCCATTCCGATGATGATCTGTGACATGGGTTTTAGCGGATGGATGCGTGGTGCGGGCACCCCTTTGCCGAAAAACCGGGTGCCGATGAACACCCTTGCTTCATCCCACAGGTTCTGATCTATGAATCTTTGCAATAACTGGCGTCCGCCTTCCACAATGAGGGACTGTTTCCCGTCACCGTATAACCTGGCTGTGATGTTTTGAAGCAGCAGGTCATCAAAAGGCAGTTTCATGTAGCAGATATTGTCTGTTTTTTTTTCGGCTTTTTCATTGATGACGATGGTGGGTTGGCTGTTGTCGAACAGGTTCAGGCTGGCAGGAAGCCTCAATTGTCTATCCAGTACGATCCGGGTGGGGGAGGGCCCTTGCCAGTCGCGGACATTCAATCGCGGATTGTCTTTCAGTGCTGTTTGTGTACCCACTATTATGGACTGCTCTTCGGTGCGCCATTTGTGTACAAGCATGCGAAGCTTTTCGCTGGTGATCCATGTTGGCCGCTGCTCAGATCCGGGCAAACGCTCGGAATCGATAAAGCCGTCGGCTGTCTGCGCCCACTTGAGAATGATATAGGGACGTTTTTTTTCATGAAACGTAAAGAATCGCTTGTTGAGCTGACGGCATTGTTCCTTGAGCACGCCTACCTTCACCTCACACCCATTGCTTCTCAGGCGTGCGATCCCTTTGCCTGCCACTTCATCGAAGGGATCTACCGTACCGATCACCACCCGGGAGATGCCTTTCTGAAGGATGAGGTCAGTGCAGGGCGGGGTTTTTCCATGGTGACAGCAGGGCTCCAGGCTCACATAGAGGGTAGAATCACGGAAAAGGTTTTTATCCCTGACCGAATCAACAGCCCTGACCTCTGCATGGTGGTCCCCGCATCGCTGATGGTAGCCTTCACCGATGATGCGGCCTGCGTTGACCACGACAGCGCCAACCATGGGATTGGGCGCCGTCCTGCCAAGGCCCGGCCGGGCCAGGTCAATGCACCGTTGCATGAATAATTCGTCGCCGGACATGTTTTATTTATATACTTGCCTGATTTGGTCGCCAGTTTTCGCGGCTCAGAACACTTCCGCGTGCACGGTGTTCCAGGGCCGGTGTGTTGGATTCAAATATACCGCAAACTCACCTCTTTCAAAAATTTTTCTTCCAGAACCTTTGCGATCTTACCCATGACCGACCTTCGAATCTCCAGCTCCACAGGAAGGTTCGGATCCTGATGTGCAACATTGATGGCGGTGCCTGTGAGCAAATGGATCTCATCACTTTCAAGGATCTGCCTGACAATGCTGTCGGCCGGGCCTTTCCCAAGATCCGTTCGCTGACTGTAATTATCCAATATCTCTGCAGTCTTGCTGAGCGTCAGGATCCCTTCCGTTACCAGGTCGATCCCTTCCATAAAAGAGACAGGGGGCAGGTCAGGATCGTCAAACTCCAGGTTGTCCTCAATGGGGATGCCCAGCTCCCTCGACACAATGTCTGCTGTGGTGCCGCCACAAAGAATCTTTTTACCGTTGAAATGTTTTACCACCGATGCCAGTTCCTTGTCTTTATCCTTTTCATAAGGCGGCCCTGAACATATGAGCAGGCGACGGGGGTCGCGAAAATAGACCACCAAAGCGCTGGTGTCGTCTTTGGCCTGGTAGCCATCGTTGGCGTGGGCCTTGTTCACAACCATCGATGCCAGCCTGGCAGCGGAGATGTCCGGCTGCTCTTTTGTCAGCGAAACGATATGCTCTGCCACATTTTCAAAGCCCCATCCAAGCAAAAACTTGTCTTTACCCAGTCCCGACTGGGTAATACCGTCTGTCATCAGTAAGATCCGGTCCTCTTTTTGTGCTTTGAAAGTACATGCCCTGATCTCTTTTTCCAAGCTGTCATCGCCCTTCAGGGTGATAGGCTCCCATCTAAGCTCATATTTTTTATCCTGTCGTATAACAATGGTATCGGGATTGTCATAATTGAGGATGGTACATTGTCCATCCTTGTCAATGTCCATGACAGTAAAGGTGGCATAACTGATCTTGCGCTCACTGCAGACCGGAAGTGTACTCATGATGATCTCTGCGATCTTGTGAGCGTCTTTATGCTCTTTGGTGAAGTTGAGTGCCATGGTGGCTGTCAGTGTGGCCAGAAGATTGGCTTTGACCCCGTGTCCCATGCCGTCTGACAGGACCACGACGGTGCGGCCCTCTTCCTTTACCTTCTCAGACAAGAAGATGTCGCCGCAGATGCGCTCACCCATGTGGTTTCGCTGCGCTGCCCCGACTTCTATGTAAAATGGTTCGGTCATTCTTTTGTTTCAGTGTCAAGGCATGGCCTCAGATCCGCCTGAATATGGGTTTGGTGCGTTCAGTGGCATCCCGGTCCGCACAGGGGGCTCGACCATTCACCGCATGAACAGATTATTAAAAAACAACACATCAATCCTTCTTTTTCTTCCGGTAAGTTTCAATGATAGAGTTCAGCATCTTCTCTGTCGTGCTGGCCCCTTCACCCAAAGAAAACGCAATCTGCTGCACCATCTTCAGGTTCTCGTCAATCGCCTCACTCACCCTGTTGATGATCTCTTCCTGCCTCACCTCAGCCACATACATATCACGGAAAACCCCTCCGACGATCTTGTTGGGCTTCAGTGAATAGATGCTGACATTCAGCAGACGGTCATCGTGTTGTACGTCTTTACCGATAATGTTTTCATCGTTTTCCAATACATACATGAAGAGGTTATACAGGTTATAGGGAAGCAAGGTTTTCAGATCGGCACCTGTAAGTCCCGGTATGACCTCATTGATGATCTTGGCATCCTCGCCCAGGACCTTGACAAAGCTTTCGTTTGATTCCAATACCTTTAGTTTTTCGTCAACAATGACGGCTGCCGATGGCAGATTTTTCAGAAGGGTGGAAGTGGTGTCCGATCGCTGTTTGAGTTTCTGGTTTTCTTCCAGCAGTGACTTTTCCTTTTCCAGCAATCCTTCCTGTTGTTTTTTCAGTTTCTCGTTATTGTTTTTCAGGGTTTTGATATAATCCTGCTTGTTTTTGATGGAATAATTCAGGCACATTTCCGGTTTGGACAGTCCCTGGCTGATGGAGGTGGCAAAGTCGCGGCAGCTCCTAAAGCCACAGGCATTGCAGGCCGCGGTTTCTTCAAGCCGCTTGCCCAGGCTTTTCAGCACCTCTTCCAATTGTTCATTGTCCGGCTGGGGCAGTCGTTGGTCATCTTTCCGGAAGGTCCGCCCCAGGTCTGTGTGCATATATCTTTCCAGTTCTTTTTTCCACTGGCCTTTGTCAAAGCCCTTCAGCCGCTTGTGAACATAATCCACCACCATGGTCCGGCGCAGGTACCTGTTCGATTGATCTGTCGTGCCGGGGCCGGTAAGACAGCCGGCATGATAAAAAATATTGAAATGCTTTTTCAGTGACTCAGGATGATCATTGAATTCATCCACTGCATCCAGCATGTTGATCTTTTCCTCTACGGTTATCACCTTGCCTCCCGTCAGCGAATCATCCAGGCCAGCTGCCTGCAGGATGCCATTACTGATAGGGTAGAGGGAGCCGAGGTAGCCAATGGGTTTGTCGAAATCGGAATACTCTACTTTGGCTTCCTTGATGTCAGATCGTTTGAAAAGCTCGCGCAGCTCCCTGAATGTCAGCACCGCATCCACTTTTCCCGTCCCTTTGTGCAACCCGGCCTCATGTTTTGCCGACAAACACGGCCCGATGAATACCACCTTCAGGTCCTCGCCAAATGCTTCACGGACGACTTTTGCTGTGGCTGTCATCGGTGTGACAACAGGGGCCAGGTTATCGGTAAGTTCCGGAAAAAATTTTCCCACATAGGATACCAGGCTCGGACAATTGGCCAACAGGTAATATTTGCCCTTGAAATTCGACAGCAACTCATGGTATTTCATCGCTACCAGGTCAACGCCGAAAGATACCTCGTTTACATAGTCAAAACCAAGGGTGCGTATCATCTCCACAAATTTGCGGTAATCGGTGATATCGGGAAACTCCCCGCTGATGGTCGGATCGACAATGGCAGCCACCCGGTGTTTTGACGAAAGGAGCGAAACAGTATCCTCCACATCGCTCAAATGAGAAACAGCATCGGATGCGCATACGTTCAGGCAACTCCCGCATCCGATGCAACGGTTGTGGTTCACAACCGGCATCCCGTCCTTGCCCCGGGTGGTGATGGCTTTGACCGGACAAGTCCTGATGCAGGCATAGGACCTTGTACAACGATCATGGTCTATGTTTATGATTTGCATGCCCCGATATTGGTTTTTATAGTGCACCCGCATTTTACAACCTCTGGCAACTTTATCCTGATCATGTTACCACAGGCCTTGTCAATCAATATGTTGATGGACTGTCGGACCATCATTGATTTGAAAAATGCCTGTCAAGCAATTCCGTTATGTTCTCAAAACGGACCTTTGTGTATTTTGTATCATTTATCGAAAGCACAGGACCGTTCTCACATTCTCCAACACAATGGGCCCCTTTGAAAACAAGCATCTCCTCAAGTCCCCGTTCCTTCAGGTAGCTTCTTATCAACCCAAGTGTGTGTTTGTTTCCCCTTGAGAAGCAACTGCTGCCCATACATATGACGATCTCACCACTGAATCTGTGTGTCATGGTAAAAAGCTTTTATAGCACGACATTGGCTTTTCAATGAAGGGTGCCCCTGTTTTATCATGCCTTCCATTACAAAAATACAAAAGCTTTTCAATGTACAAGTTAATTCCTTCACATCTTTGAAAACATCTCGCCCGGGAACTGAACCTAAATATTACTTTGTTCAATATGCCACTGTTTTTATGGACTGCCGTGTCCTCTTAAAGTTTTTTAATTACTTTTGCAGTGTTGATTTTAAGAGTATTATATTGTTGGTGCCAATATCATTGATGATCATTTAATTTTTTTGTTTTATATTGTGAAAGAAATATCAACACACAATTTTTAATGGAAATTGATACAGCACAAATATTTCAGAAATTCCCCAATCGGCGTCGAGAGGATTTGATCCCAATTTTACAGTCCACCCAGGATATTCATGGATTCTTATCGGAAGAGATCGTCAATGCTGTGGCTGATTATCTTGAAATCAGTGCCAACAAGATCTATGGGGTGGCTACTTTTTATGATAATTTCCGTTTCGGCCCGGTTGGCCGGTATCACTTCCGTTTGTGCCATGGCACCGCATGTCACGTAGCGGGTGCTGCGACATTGCTGAAAGAGCTTGAAAAGCTACTGAATGTCAGTGACCGCGAAACAGACAAAAAGGGCCTGTTCAGCCTGGAGGTTGTGAACTGCGTTGGCGCTTGCGGACTGGCCCCACTGATAGAGATCAATGATCAGTTTTATACGAACATTACCCTGGATAAACTAAAAGACCTTGTTGGGTCAATCCGGGATAAAGAAAACAGCACCCTATGACTTCAGGTACAGCCAGAGACACCCGTCAGTTTCTGATCGACCAGGTATTGCTTGATCCCCAGAGGGGTGCAAATGCCTCCTTAAAAAAACCCTTGTCGCACATCTCCGGTGAAAGGGTCCACAGGCCTGTCATTTACGTCGGGATGGCTACCTGTGGACGTATTGCAGGTGCGGATAAGACCCATGCGGCCATTCAGGAATACCTTCAGGATAGCGGCAGCGATGTTGATTTGGTGGAAGGGGGATGTGTTGGTCTTTGTACTGAGGAGCCCTTGGTGGATGTGCAGTTGCCCGGCAAGGCCCGTTTGTCTTTTTCCAGGGTGACCGCCGACAAGGTGCAGACCCTGCTGGATGATATGCTGAACGATAACCTGCCGTCGCTCCCTTTATTGGGTCAGTATAAGAATCCTATCGTGCAGCAATGGGACCAGGTGCCCTTTGTGGAAGAGCATCCGTTTTTCGCACAGCAGCACAGAATGTTGCTGGAGCACTGCGGGGTCATTGATCCGGTGTCGGCAGAAAGCTATATCGCCAAAGGGGGTTACTGGGCTTTTGCCGATACGATTTCGCGGCATACACCCGATCAGGTGTGTGACATCATCACCCGCAGCAGCCTGGCCGGCCGTGGTGGCGGTGGCTTCCCGACAGGAAAAAAGTGGGCTGCCGCCCTGAAGGCGGTGAGCGACCAGAAATACTTCGTATGCAACGCTTTTGAGAGTGACCCCGGAAGCCATATGAACAGGACCATCATAGAGAGCAATCCGCACCGTTTGATAGAGGCCGTTTTAATAGGTGCCTATGCTGTTGGGGCGAGCAAAGCCTATATCTTTATCCGTGAAGAGTTCACCCTGGCCGTCGAACGCCTTGAAAAGGCCTTAGGTCAGGCACGGGAAGTTGGTTTGGTCGGACACCACATATTCGATTCGGGAGTGAATATTGAGCTGGAGGTGAAGAAGGGTGCGCGGGCCTTTGTATGTGGCGAAGAAACAGCACTGATAAGCAGTATCGAAGGCAAAAGGGCCATGCCATCATCCAAACCTCCGTATCCTTCGCAGAAGGGCCTGTGGAATAAACCAACCATTGTCAACAACGTGGAAACATTGTTCAATGTGCCCCTTATTATGAAGAACGGGGTCGAATGGTTCCGTTCTGCCGGCACAGAGAACAGCAAGGGTACAAAACTGTTTACCCTGTCCGGCAGCCTGTGTTATACTGGCACCGCTGAAGTGCCCATGGGTATGTCTTTCAAGGATATCATCCATAAAATAGGGGGGGGGATGGCCACGGACAAAGACTTTAAGGCCATTGTGCTGGGCATTAACAGCGGGAGCTTCATCACCGAAGAGACGCTTGATACAAGGCTGGACTTTGAAGAAATGAAAAAAACAGGAGCCTCCCTGGGCAGCGGTGCTTTTGTCGTCCTGGATCAGAATGTCTGTATGGTAGACCTGGCCAGGTTCTTTACGGCCTATTTCCAAAAAGAAAGCTGCGGAAAATGTATCCCGTGCAGGGAAGGTACAGCAAGGATGCTGGAGGTGATGGAAAACGTAACCCGCAAGCCTGATAAGGAAAAATCTTTCCAGACACTGGAACGGTTTAAAGGGGTGATGCAACTAAAAAGTTTGGCAAGCGTTATCAGCGAAACGTCCCTATGTTCCCTTGGCAAGTCATCGCCTAATGCCATTTTAAATGTGCTTAAATATTTTAAGGAGGAATTCGATGCGCATATTTTCGAAAGAAAATGTGCCGCCAATGTCTGTACCGACCTGAAGGACTTTTTTATCGATGTGGATGCATGTACAGGGTGTACGGCTTGTTTTAAAAAATGTCCCGTGGATGCCATCATCGGATCTCCACGGTACCCTCATTTTATTGTCCAGGATAAATGTATTGGCTGTGGCATCTGTTATGATGTTTGTAAGTTTAACGCGGTAATCGTCAAATAGCGCCATCTTCTTTTGTTATGGAGTTTCAGATTGAAGTCAACAACAAGCTTATCAATGTCCGTGAAGGGGAGACCTTGCTGTCGGCATTGCGCGAACATGGTTTTAAGATCCCTACTTTATGCCACATGAACCGTTTTTCACCATCGGGGGCGTGCCGTTTGTGCGTGGTAGAGGTTGAAGGCACCCGCGACCTGGTCACCTCCTGCTCTAGCACTGTTCAAAAGGGCATGAAGGTAAGGACGAATTCCCAGCGGGTTATTCGTGCCCGCAAGGCACTTGTGGAGTTGCTGTTGTCGAACCATCCCGACGACTGCCTTTATTGTCAGCGCAACGGTCATTGCGAGCTGCAGTGGTTGGCCGGGGAGATGAATGTAAAGGAGAGAAAATATTTTGCGCGGAAGAATGCTTTTTTCCCTGATTACTCAAGCAGCAGTGTGGCACGGGACCCTGCCAAGTGCATCCTTTGCAGCCGTTGCGTGCGTATTTGTGAAGAAGTGCAACTGGTCACCGCCATCGACTTTATCTCGCGGGGCAACCAGACCAGGGTGAACAGTGCCTTTAACAAGGGGCTGAATGTGTCTGACTGCATCCACTGCGGTCAATGCATCCAGGTTTGTCCCACGGCTGCCTTGCTGGACATCCCCCATGTGGACAAAGTGCAGGCAGCGCTTGGAAAAAAGGACAGACAGGTGATGTTCTTCATCAGCCCGTCGGTGGTGGCATCTGTGGCGGAAAAGTCGGGGATGAAGCCCAGGCAGAATGTGATGCACCGTATCGTCGCCGCCCTCAGAAGATGTGGCGCAGCAAAAGTGTTCGACCTGGGTGCCGCTAACGACATCCATGTGCTGCAGGAAGCCAGGATGCTTGCAGAAAGGCTGCAAAGCGATGTTGCAAGCCCTTCCCCCATGATCTCATCCTGTTGCCCGTCCCTGGTGCGGTATGTGGAAGAGTTTCGCCCGCAATCTGTTTCGGCACTGTCTTTGAACAAATCACCACAACAGACCCTGGCCACCCTGCTGAAAACCATTTATGCCCAGCACAACGGAATAGAACAGGAAGAAATCTTCACCGTAGCTGTCATGCCCTGTGTGGCAAAAAAGTATGAAGCCTCACTCGAGAAGAATACCCACAAAGGCGTTTCGGAAGTAGATGCTGTGCTGACCGTCAGGGAGTTTTTTCAGCTCTTGCGTGGCTTTGGCCTGGATCTTCCCCACATGGAGGAGGAGGCGCCCGACGAGCCTTACAATACCCCTTCTGCTGCCGCCTGGAAGCTCGGCTACTCAGGAGGTAAAGCAGAGGCAGTGGCCCACGAGGTATTCAACATGATGGCCAACCCCAGGAAAGACAGCTTCAAGTTCAACCTTCCCAAAAACATGACGGGAAAGCGTGAGATAAAAATTAATATCGGTAAAAAGAAAGTTGGCTTTGCGTGGGTCAGCAGTATTGCTGAAGCTGAAAGCTACCTTAAGCAGCTGGATGACCAGCAACGAGACGACATCCACTATGTGGAAGTGATGGCCTGCCTGGGTGGTTGCGCCGGTGGAGGCGGCCAGCCAATCAGCCGTGGTTTTGAAGATGCCAGGGCCCGTAAACGATTTTGCATCGAAATGGAAAAAAACAGCCCCTTTGAAACCGCAGGAGAAAACCCCATAGTCCAATCCGTATTCAAGGCGGATAAGCTGGCACCAGATAATGATTTGGCCTTGGAGTGGCTGAACAACCGGTTCAAAGAACAAAAAGACCATGGCAGAAAAGAATAAAGAGATTATATATACGATCCAGGATCGCTGTAAGGTCTGTTATACCTGCGTGCGCGAATGCCCGGCAAAAGCGATTAAAATCATGAACGGCCAGGCAGGGATCATCCCGGAAAGGTGTATCGCCTGCGGTAACTGTATCCGTGTATGCAACAGGGACGCCAAAATGTTTGCCTTTGCGATCGATAAGGTAAAAAAATTATTGTCAGGCGATCAAAAAGTGGCCGCCATCGTAGCGCCCAGTATTGCCGGAGAATTTACCGACATCTCAAGTTATGTTTATTTTGTTGGCATGATCAAAGCCCTGGGGTTTGACTACGTTAACGAGGTAGCTTTTGGGGCAGAGCTTGTTGCCCACAAATACAAGGAAATACTGCAGAGTAAGCCCAACCGCCCCCTGATCTCTACAAGTTGCCCTGCCATCGTGAGCTATGTGGAAAAGTACCATCCCGGGATAGTCGATTCGCTGTTTCCGGTGGTCTCCCCTATGATCGCCACAGCCAAAGTCCTCAGAGAAAAGCATGGTGATGACTTGCGTATCGTATTTGTAGGGCCCTGTATCGCCAAGAAAGTGGAGGCCGGAGAACAACAATTTGAGGGTTTGATTGATGAGGTTATTTCCTTTGTCGAGTTGAGGCGCATGTTTGATGAAAAGAACCTGACAGAAGACAATGTGGCACCCACTGAGTTTGATCCGCCAGTGGCAGGAAAAGGCACCATTTTTCCTATCAGCGGGGGCATGCTTCAAACTGTCGACCTGGAGGAGGACTTTATGAAAGGGGATATCATCGTAGCAGAAGGGCGTCACGATGTGATCGAGGTGTTGCGAGAGTTTGAAGAGGGTTACCTGGAAGCCAAAATGTTTGACCTGCTTTGCTGCAACGGCTGTATCAAAGGGCCCGGGATGAGTCATAAACATCAGTTCTTTTTCAAAAGAAAGAAAATCTCCAATTTTGCCAAAAAGCGATCGGACCTTATCGACATAAACAAATGGCAGCAAGACCTGGATACGTACCTTCAGCTCAACATGAAAAGAAGCTTTGAAGGTGATGATCAGCGCTTCCCTTATAAATACCCTGAAAATGAGATCAGGGAGGTGTTGCAAAAGTTTGGCAAAAAAGAACCGGAAGATGAATTAAACTGTGGCGCTTGTGGTTATGATACCTGCCAGGAACATGCAGTCGCCATTCTACAGGGACTGGCGGAATCGGAGATGTGCCTGCCTTATACCATCGACCAGTTGCATGATTATATTTCTGAACTGGATGTGTCGAACAAGAAGCTTGCCTCGACACAGGCGGCGCTTAAGCAAAGTGAAAAGCTTGCCTCAATGGGGCAACTGGCCGCAGGCATCGCCCATGAAGTGAACAACCCCCTGGGGGTGGTCATTATGTATAGCCATATCCTTTTGGAAGAACTCGATCCTTCCTCGCCATTTTATAAAGACCTGCAGTTGATCGTTGAACAAGCCGACAGGTGCAAGAAAATCGTTGGCGGACTCCTGAACTTTGCCAGAAAGAGCAAAGTGACCATCGACAAGGTCAAGGTAAGCAAGTTGATTAAAGGTGCCTTAAAAACCTTCCCATTGCCCCGGAATGTGTCGCTTGACATTAAGATACATGCCCCCGATCCTGTCATGGAATGTGATTATGACCAGATGGAACAAGTGTTTTCTAATTTGTTTAAAAATGCCGTGGATGCAATGCCCGATGGGGGCATACTCGCCATAAGCGCAGATGATAAAGATGACGGTGATACCCTCGAGTTCCGGATCAGCGACACCGGCACCGGGATCTCCAAAGAGAATATGGAAAAAATGTTTGAACCATTTTTTACCACCAAAAAGACCGGTCAGGGTACAGGCCTTGGACTGCCCATTATTTATGGCATCATCAAAATGCACCGTGGCAACATAAAGTTTGAATCGAACGACGATCCCGGCAAAGGACCAACAGGAACGGTGTTTATTGTTACATTGCCCAAGAAAGCACAGGAAAAAAAAAGGGAAATCCTGGATGACAAGCTCACCGGATAAATCTTAAAATACCTTGCCATGTTAAAAAAAGACAAAAAGACCATTTTGATCGTGGATGATGATGTGGATTTCCTGTTTCAGCTAAAAACAGGGGTAAAGGAGATGGGGTTTGATGTGGTTACCGCTGGAAGCCGGAAAGAAGCTGAGGACATCTGCGAGCGCATGCGGCCTGATCTGGCTATCCTGGATCTGATGATGGAAGACCAGGACGCCGGTTTTATCCTTTGCCACAAGATCAAAAGTAAATATCCGGATGTGCCCATCATCATCGTTTCTGCCGTGATGGCCGAAACGGGTATGTTTTTTGATGTAACCACAGAAGAAGAGCAAGACTGGATCAAAGCTGACCTTTTCCTGAACAAGGGAATAAGGATGGACCAGCTGCATAAAGAGATCAACAAGTTGTTAAAGCTCTGAGGTGTTGAGAACATTGAAACGTATGGGTGGTGAAAGGTAAACCAGATGAAAGGGGACACGTTTTAACCGATTTGAATAGACAGATCAGAAGCAGTGAATTATTTTAAATCAAGACCATGTCTAAAAACACAAATCCCGTGCTACCGGGAAAAACAGTTGAACGCCTGAGCCAGTACCGGCGCATCCTTTACAACAGTATCGATGAGGGGAAGTCAAATATCTATTCGCATGAACTGGCCAGGATGATGAACCTTACACCCGTTCAGGTTCGCAGGGACCTGATGCTGATCGGCTATTCAGGCAGTCAGAGCAAAGGCTATGTTATTAAAGACCTTGTGGCACTCATTGGTAAGATCATCGACAGCGAAAAAGGGCAGAATATCATCCTTGTGGGGATGGGAAACCTCGGACGGGCCATTACCAGCTATTTTTTGGGCAAAAGGGACAAGCTCTCCATCGTGGCAGCCTTCGATAACGACCTTCAAAAGACCGACCGCATCGTGGCAGGCATCCCTTGCCACCATGTAAGCCAGATAAAAAAATTCATTCAAAAAGAAAAGATCAGTATCGCTATCCTGACCGTTTCGCCCGAGGCTACACACGATGTTGCGAAAATGCTTATTGAAGCAGGAATCAAAGGCATTTTGAATTATACCTCAGTGCCACTTACCGTCCCCGACAACATATACCTGGAAGAATACGATATTGTCACTTCACTGGAAAAACTGGCGTACCTGGTAAAATGAACGTTTTCTTTCATCCCGCCGAGGCATTAGGAAAAATAAACAATGCCGTGGTTACCACCGGTTCTTTCGATGGTGTCCATTTGGGACATCAACAGATCATCGGCCGGCTGAACAAAACTGCAAAAGAGATCGGAGGCGAGTCCGTGGTCATCACGTTTTATCCACACCCGCGTAAAGTGCTGTACCCTGACCAGGAAAACCTGAAGATGATCAACACCCTGGAAGAAAAAATTGAACTACTGGGCAAGGCAGGACTTCAAAACCTGATCATCATCCCTTTCTCCCTGGCCTTTTCCAGGACCACCCCCCGCGATTTTGTGATCAAGACCCTCAGCAGCCAGGTGGGAGCTAGTGTGATCGTGGTGGGGCGCAACCACCAGTTCGGTTACGCCCGGAAAGGTGACCCTGCATATCTGCACCGCTTAGGCCGGGAGCTTGGCTTTATGGTGGAAGATATCCCGTTGAAGATGATCGAGAACGAAACGGTGAGTTCGGCAAAGATCAGAAAAGCAATTGAAGATGGAAACATCACAGAGGCAAATGCTTTTCTTGATCACCCTTACATTATCAAAGGTCCGCTTTATGAAGGCACCACGATCCATGCCCTTTCTGCCAATCCCCTTGTGGCAGTCAGGACCCTTCCCGATGAAAAACTTCTTCCGCCCGCGGGAATTTACGCCAGCAGACTGCTCGCCGATGATCAACGGATGAAATCGATCACTTGTATCTCACAGGCAAAGGATGGCATGCCAAAGATCGAAACCCTGTTGATCCGTGATACGTTGAAACCGCTGAATAAAAAAGGAACCATTCATTTCTTCAAGCGCGTATGGGCAAAGGATCCCGCCGGCAGTGGCCTGTTGGACAAATCTGTTTTGGAACATGCCAAAGCATTGGCTGAAGACCTGGCTTATTGATCACTTTTTTCCAATGCCCTATCCCGTTTTATCCATTATTTATTCAATTATCCGCAATAGATTGCCTATTTTTGTAAAAGAAATATTAATTACCTAAATAGTGATTTATCGTCCCGAAAAATACCGGTTAGCAGATAAACGCATGCAACCTTTCATTGATGCTGATGAGATATGGAACTATCTCAAGGGGGTGAAGGCGGACAAGCAGCGGGTACGAGATGTGATCAGTGCCTCCCTTGACAAAAAGCGCCTTTCGCTGGAAGAGACTGCCGTTTTGATAAATGCTGAAGACCCGGAGCTTATTGAGGAGATCAGGGAAGCCGCACGCCTCCTGAAAGAGAAAGTATATGGTGAGCGCATTGTGCTTTTTGCTCCGCTCTATGTCGGTGACCTGTGCAAGAATAACTGCCTGTACTGCGGTTTTCGTTCTTCCAACAAGCAGGTCAAACGGATCACCCTAAGCAGGCAGGAATTGATTGCGGAAACGAAAGCGCTGACAGAACAGGGGCATAAACGGCTGATCCTTGTTTATGGCGAACATCCGAAATATTCGGCCGGGTTCATAGCCGAAACTGCACGCATTGTTTATGATGTCAAGCATAAGAACGGAGAGATCAGGCGGGTGAACATCAATGCAGCACCCTTTGACATTCAGGGTTTCCGGACCATCAAGGATGCCGGTATCGGGACGTATCAGATCTTCCAGGAGACGTATCATGAGCCAACATACAGGAAAGTACATTTGGGTGGTATAAAAAGGAACTATGAATGGCGTCTGACGGCCCTGGACAGGGCGCAGGAGGCCGGCATTGACGATACAGGCATTGGTGCGCTCCTGGGATTGTATGACTGGCGTTTCGAGGTGTTGGGACTGGTTCGCCATGTCAACCATTTTGAAGCCGTTTATAATGTTGGTCCGCATACCATCTCTTTCCCGAGGATACAAAATGCTTTGTCACTGAATATCGGGAAAGACTACCTGGTTACAGATAACGAATTTGTGCGCCTGGTGTCTATCCTTCGTTTGGCCGTGCCCTATGCAGGCATGATACTCACAGCGCGCGAACCCTCCCATGTCCGCGACCAGGTCATGCGTTTCGGTGTCTCGCAGATCGACGGCGGGACCAACATCGAGCTTGGCGGCTATTCCAAAGGGAAACACGACAAAAAATGCCTGGACAAAGTGCAGTTTCCCATCAACGACACCCGCCCCCTGCATGAAATTATGGGTGAACTGATCAACTCAGGGTATATTCCGTCATTCTGTACAGCATGCTATCGCCTGGGACGAACAGGTGAACATTTCATGTCGTTTTCCGTTCCGGGCTTCATCAAAAGGTATTGCACCCCCAACGCCCTGCTTACACTGGCTGAGTACCTGGAGGATTATGCGAACACGGATACCAAAAAAGCTGGCTATGAATTGATAGATAAAAAATTGCAGGCGATGACACATGAACAGGAAGTGTCCGGGCTGAAGAAAAAAATAGAACAGATCAAAACAGGAGACAGGGACCTGTATTTTTAATGGGGAATATTGTGCAAAATCTCTGACAAAGAGCACTGTGAAGTTTGGCGATGCCCCCGGATCAACAAAACGATTCAACCCCTGTACCCCGTTTTTAGCAAATATTCATGATCCAATAAATACATTAAACGTTATGGCAAAACTGGTTCATTTTTCCGAGGCGGCATCCCTGGCACTGCATGCCATGGTCCTGATCGCCAAAACCGACAACCATGTCAATGTAAACAGCATTGCTGGCGAAATGGGTGCATCAAGAAATCATTTGGCCAAGGTGCTGCAACAACTGGTAAAACACCATTTCCTGAAATCAGTCCGGGGCCCCAGCGGTGGATTTATCCTGGGCAAACCTGCCGATAAGATCACCGTCCTGGAAATCTATGAGGCCATTGAGGGGAAGATAGAACTGCCAGAATGTCCCCTGGACCGGAAAATATGTCCATTCAATAAATGCCTTTTGAACAATCTTGTCAATGACGTGACCAACCAGTTCAAAAAATATTTCCAGGAACAAACCCTGGAGGATTTTGTTACACGTACATGATGTTTCCTGAAATTAAGGGAAGCATATGAATGAATTCCGGAATAAACCACACAACGTATGTTTACTGAAGTTTTTGACACGCACGAGGTACTGATCGCTTTTGCCCTCACGCTTTTTGCGGGCCTCTCCACCGGTATTGGCAGTGCGATCGCCTTCTTTGCCAAGCGCACCAATACCAAGTTCTTATCTGTGGCTTTGGGTTTTTCTGCCGGGGTGATGATCTATCTGTCATTTGTGGAAATTTTTCCAAATGCCAGGGAAATACTTAGTGAAGAGATGGGTTTGCATGCCGGCTATTTGGTTACCATCATCGCCTTTTTTTCCGGGATCATACTGATCGCCGTTGTCGACAGGCTGGTGCCTGCCTTTGAAAATCCACATGAGCTGAAAAGGGTAGAACGAATGAGCGATAGTGAAGCCATCAAAAACAGGAAACTCTACCGCATGGGCTTGATGTCGGCTGTAGCCATTGCCATCCACAACTTCCCGGAAGGCCTTGCCACCTTCCTGGCAGCACTCCATGACCTGAAGCTCGGGCTGCCCATCGCCATCGCCATCGCCATCCATAACATTCCCGAAGGCATTGCCATTTCGGTACCCATCTACCATGCCACCGGAAGCCGCAGAAAAGCTTTCTTGTATTCCTTTCTTTCCGGACTGGCCGAACCGGTGGGGGCAATGGTGGGGTTTTTTATCCTGATGCCCTTTATGAATGAAGCTGTCTTCGGCTTCCTGTTTGCCTCCGTGGCAGGTATCATGGTCTTTATCTCCATCGATAACCTCCTTCCGGCCGCGCGGGAATACGGCGAGCCGCACCTGTCATTGTACGGCCTGACCACCGGCATGGCGGTCATGGCCATCAGCCTGGTCTTTTTTCTTTGACCTGGCCTGAAAAACCGTTTTTTTGAGGCATTGACAAACAGTGGAGATGGATCCGGTAAACCCTTTGTGTGGCAATGTCATTGGTCCTTGCGCCGGATGTAGTGATAAACAAACTTGCTGCTTCCCGGCTCATCCTCTTTTTCATCCCCATCATCTTCTCCCTTGTCAAGGTCGTCTTTGCCACCATCATCACCTTCCCATTCTTCCCCTGTTTCTTCTTCTAACTCCCATGAATAGAGTGGCCGCTGAGGACCGTGTTCTTTGAAGAACAATGCCAGCAGGGCACCCGACAGCATGCCCATTAAATGTGATTCCCAGGAAATGTGTTCCCTGATGGGGAAAATGCCCCATACCATCCCACCATATAAGAAGGCAACGAGCAGGGATAGGGCCATCAGCCGGGGATGGCTCCGGATGATCCCGCTGACGAATAAAAATGCAGCAATGCTGTACAAAACACCAGAAGCTCCTATGTGAAAAGAGGGGCGGGCAATGATCCATACCCAAATCCCCGTGATCAGCAACCCCAAAATAAATACCCTGAAAGCAACATCCCGGTAAAAATAGAACAAGGCAGAACCCAGCACAAGCAATGGCAAGGAGTTGGATATGAGATGAGAGAAACTTCCATGGATAAACGGCGCAAATACAATGCCCTTCAAACCCGGGACTGTCTGAGGGAAAATGCCCCAGGCATGGAATTCCAGGTCAAGGAGGACCTCCACTGACTTCACAATCCAGAGGATAAGGACGAAAGATACGGGATACGCAAGGCTGGCAATAAAACGGCCCTTTTCCTGCTTTTTATTACCTTTGTATTGAAAACTTGTCTCCAGGGTTCGTTTTATTTAATTCTGGTACAATATTTGGCTTTGTTTTTGTGATTTTGAACAAAAGTACACATAGTTTTATTTTTTTCATAGGCGGTTCATTGACTGTTTTTTCAAAAATGAACCTAAAAAAACAGAAAGAGCAAAAGAGAAAATGAAAAGATTCGACAGCATTTATCGCATAACAATACTGGCATGCATCTTCTTTTTGTCCTTTTCCATACTGTCCTTTGGCCAGGTGAGCCAGGCGCAGATGGAGAAGTTGCAGCGTGCTTTACAATTCATTGAGTTTGCTTATATTGATGAACTTGATGACGAGAAAATTGTTGAAGATGCCATTCGGGGTATGCTCCGTGAGCTGGATCCCCACAGTGTTTATCTGTCCGCCGACGAACTGCGGCGGGCCAACGAACCTCTCGAAGGCAGCTTTGAAGGTATTGGCATTCAGTTCAACCTGGTTAATGACACCATTGTGGTGATCAGTCCCATTCCCGGCGGCCCTTCGGAAAAGGTCGGGTTAATGCCCGGTGACAAGATTGTTAAGATAGATGGTGAATCCTCCTATGGTTCGAAAGTGACAAACCAATATGTACAAGACAAACTCCGTGGTGAACGGGGCTCCAATGTTGATGTATCGATATTCCGCACAGGAGCCAGGGAGTTGCTGGATTTTACCATTACCCGTGACCGCATTCCCATTAATTCTATCGACGCAGCTTTTATGGCCACCCCGGAAATCGGCTATATCAAGCTCAACCGTTTTTCCAGGACAAGCATGCGCGAGTACCGGCAAGCAAGCCAAGATCTGATGGATCAGGGCATGAAACACCTGATCCTTGACCTGAATTATAACTCTGGTGGATACCTTGATGTTGCCAAAGACCTGGCGGATCAGTTCTTTGACCGCGACAGGATGATCGTTTACACGGAAGGTCAAGCCACGCCGAGGCAAGAGTTTAAAAGTACATTCAGGGGCAACTTCCAGGAGGGGAAGTTGGTGGTCCTGGTCAATGAAGGCAGCGCCTCTGCCAGCGAGATCCTGGCCGGTGCCGTGCAAGACTGGGACAGGGGCCTGCTTGTGGGTCGCCGAACCTTCGGAAAAGGCCTCGTTCAAAGGCCTTTTGAACTGCCCGACGGTTCCGCACTCCGGCTAACCACTGCACAATACCATACCCCCACCGGCAGAAGCATACAAAAACCCTATGACGAGGGCGCAGAACAATATTACAAAGACCTTTCAGAACGCCTCTCATCAGGAGAACTGGTTAGTCCGGACAATATCACATTCCCCGATTCGCTGCAATATCTGACCAAAAATAATAAACGCGTCGTGTATGGCGGCGGTGGCATTATGCCCGACTTTTTTATCCCGATGGATACCAACAGGGTCTCCGAATTCTATTCCAGGTTGCTGCGCCGAGGCACATTGAACAGTTTTGGCATAGAGTATACCAACCGCCATCGCGCTGCCCTTTCTGAAAAATATCCCGATGTTGACAGCTTTATTGAAAACTTCAGCGTGGATGAAGATCTGATGGATGAACTTTACGCTTATGCCGCCAACCGGGAACTGACACCAGAAGAAGAAGAAGAAGAAGAGACAGAAGAAGCCGTTGCCTTCATGAAAAACCAGCTTAAAGGGCTTATTGCACGTAACCTGTTTGATTTCGCAGCCTATACCCGGGTCATCATGCAGATGAACGATGCTTATCAAAAGGCCATCACCATCATCGAGGACGACACCTTCGAAAGGCTTAACATCCGGCATTAAGATTTGCCGGGCCGGCCGCGACTTAAAATGTGTGCCCCCTGTCTATTTCGCGCTGGACGTCCTTTTTCTTCAACGTTTCGCGCTTGTCATGAAGCTTCTTGCCTTTGGCCAGGGCAATATCCAGTTTGGCCAGGCCCTTTTCGTTGATGTACAACAATACCGGGACCAGGGTGAAGCCCCTCTCCTCGATACGGGTTTTTAACCTTCTTAACTCCCGCGCTGTGAGCAACAGCTTGCGCTCCCTTTTGGGCTCATGGTTGTTGTAAGTGCCATGTGAATATGGGGCAATGTGCATGTTCCTGACAAATAACTCGTGACCGCTGAAAGCACAGTAGGCCTCATTCAGACTGGCTTTCCCGGCACGTATGGATTTGATCTCGGTGCCGGTAAGCACAATGCCGGCACTGAACTGCTCGAGCAAAAAATATTCAAAACCAGCCTTCTTGTTCTTTATCTCGATATTTGCTGACATGTATATCGTTTAGATTGCGAAGTTAATAAGAAAAGCAAGGCTTGTAAAATAATTGTTAAAGGGCAAAACCAAATCATTAAATAAATGTTGTCTTAATCATAAAAAAATATACTTTTGCAAAAAATATAAATCCCATACAATATGTATTGGACATTAGAGTTGGCTTCCAAGCTTGAAGATGCTCCTTGGCCGGCGACCAAGGAGGAGTTGATCGATTATGCCCTGCGCTCGGGAGCCCCCATGGAGGTGATCGAAAATTTGCAGGAGATAGAAGATGAAGGGGATGTTTATGAAAGCATCGAAGATATCTGGCCGGATTATCCCACCAAAGATGACTTCTTCTTTCATGAAGATGAATACTGAGATCCCTGTTTCTTAATTATAAGTTTCCAGAACCGGCATTTTGCCGGTTTTTTTATCCCACACTGGTCATTGAAATTTCCAATGTGCAATCCGGGTTTATATGAAGCCGGCTGTAATGATTGCTTAGATTTGATTAACTTTGCCCTTATAAAACAGAACCGCAGATGCTCAATGTGATCAAAAAATTGTTTGGCAGCAAGGCCGAAAGGGACTTCAGGGAGATCAAGGAAACCCTTGAAAAGACATTGCGAACCTATGAGGAGATCAAGGCCCTGGATAATGACCAGTTACGTGCCAAGACACAGGATTTCAGGGAACGTATCGCCAGCCATGTGGCCGAAGAGCAGGCACAGATAGATACCTTGAATGAATACCTGGAGACCAATTACGATATAGATGTTGAAGAGAAAGAGCGTATTTATGATCAGATCGATCAGTTGGATGACCGTCAGAACCAAAAGACGGAAGAGCTCCTCGAAGAATTGATCCCTGAGGTTTTTTCCGTTGTAAGGGAAACCGCCCGCCGGTTCAAGGAAAATGATGAAGTGGATGTCGTGGCCAACGATTACGACCGTGAACTGGCTGCCTCACGCCCCAGTATCGAAATCAGGGGCGAAAAGGCATACTACAAGAACCAATGGCTGGCAGGTGGAAATATGATTACCTGGGACATGGTGCATTATGATGTGCAGCTGATCGGTGGGATCCATCTTCATAAAGGAAAGATTGCCGAGATGGCTACAGGTGAGGGAAAGACCCTGGTAGCCACATTGCCCGTATATCTCAATGCCTTATCGGGCAAGGGCGTACATATCGTTACCGTTAATGACTATCTTGCCAAGCGTGACTCAGAATGGATGGGCATGCTCTTCGAGTTTCACGGTATGAAGGTGGATTGTATCGACAAACACCCGCCACATTCGTTAGAGCGCAGGGCTGCATACCATGCTGATGTCACCTATGGCACCAACAACGAGTTTGGCTTCGACTACCTGCGCGACAACATGTCACGAAATCCGGAGGAACTCGTTCAGCGCAAACTGAACTACGCCATCGTGGATGAGGTGGATTCGGTATTGATTGATGATGCACGAACGCCCCTGATCATCTCCGGCCCCACACCACAGGGGGAGAAACATGAGTTTCATGAGATGAAACCCAAGGTGGAAAAGCTGTATAGTGCCCAGCGCATGCTCGTGACCAATCTGCTGGCAGAAGCCCGTAAACTCCTGCTGCCCAAAGAAGGTGAGCCAGATGAAAAGAAAGGGGGCGAACTGTTGCTCCGATGCCATCGCGGACTTCCCAAAAATAAAGCCCTGATAAAATTCCTTTCCGAGCCCGGCATCAAAACCATCCTGCAGAAGACAGAAAACTTTTACATGCAGGAACAGAACAAGCACATGCATATCATCGATGATGAATTGTTCTTCGTCATCGATGAGAGAAGCAACTCCATTGAGCTTACCGAGAAAGGGATTGACCTGATTACCAGTCAAACAGACGATTCGGGGTTCTTTATCCTGCCTGATATCGGTTCAGAGATGGCCGAACTGGAAAAATCCGACCTGCCGGCAGAAAGGAAGCTGGAAAAGAAAAATGAGCTGATGTATGACTTCCAGGTGAAGAGCGAGAGGGTGCATACCATCAATCAGCTGCTCAAGGCATACACCCTTTTTGAGAAAGATACGGAATATGTCATCATGGACAATAAGATCAAAATCGTCGATGAGCAGACAGGTCGTATCATGGAGGGCAGGCGATACTCTGACGGACTGCACCAGGCAATAGAGGCCAAGGAGAATGTCAAGATCGAAGCAGCCACCCAGACGTATGCCACGGTTACCCTGCAGAATTATTTCCGGATGTATCGAAAGCTGGCCGGCATGACGGGTACAGCGGAGACGGAAGCAGGGGAGTTCTGGAACATATACAAACTGGATGTGGTGGTTGTTCCCACCAATCGCCCGGTAGTCCGCAACGACAGAGAAGACCTGATCTATAAGACCAAGCGTGAGAAATACAATGCCATCATTGATGAGATCAGTGAACTGGTGAATGTCGGTCGTCCCGTGCTTGTTGGCACAACTTCCGTGGATACGTCTGAGTTGCTAAGCCGTATGTTAAAGCTACGGTCTTTGCACCATAATATCCTTAATGCCAAGCAACACCAGAGAGAGGCCCAGGTTGTGAAGGAAGCCGGGCAGGCGGGGACGGTCACCATTGCTACAAATATGGCGGGTCGTGGGACAGACATCAAGCTGGGGCCGGGGGTACGTGAGGCTGGCGGACTGGCCATCATTGGTACAGAGAGGCATGAGTCACGCAGGGTGGACAGGCAGCTTCGCGGACGTGCAGGCCGCCAGGGAGATCCGGGTTCATCCCAGTTCTTCGTGTCACTGGAAGACGACCTGATGCGTGTCTTCGGATCGGGCCGGATATCATCCCTGATGGACAGAATGGGGTTGAAAGAGGGAGAGGTGATCCAACATTCCATGATCACAAAATCCATTGAACGGGCACAGAAAAAAGTGGAAGAGAACAACTTCGGTATCCGGAAGCGCCTCCTGGAATACGATGATGTGATGAACGCCCAAAGGGAGGTGATCTATAAAAAGCGCCGCAATGCACTGTTTGGCGAACGCCTCGCCGTCGATATCGCCAACATGATCTATGACACCTGTGAGCAGATGATCTTTGAATACCAGGAAACAGGCGATTTTGATGGTTTTACCTTTGAATTGCTGCGTACATTCGGCATCGAACCCCCCTTCAATGAAAAGGAGTTCCTTGAAGGGAAGGGCGACAACCTGGTCCAAACGCTGTACGTCAAAGCCCAGTCAACCTATAAGCAAAAGAACGAGCACATTGCCAGTACAGCGTATCCTGTTATCAAAGAGGTATATGAAAAAGCTGCACAGAAATACGAAAACATCGCCATACCGATCACCGACGGGATGAAGACCCTGAATATGATCGCCAATCTCAGGAAAGCCTATGAGACCAATGGCCGGGAAGTGTCCCTGGCTATCGAAAAGGGCATTACGCTGGGAAATATTGACAATTCATGGAAAGACCACCTGCGCGAGATGGATGACCTTAAACAGTCGGTACAGGGCGCTGCCTATGAACAAAAAGATCCGCTGCTGATCTATAAGTTTGAGTCTTTTGAACTGTTTAAGAAAATGATACAAAAGGTCAATAAAGACATCATTTCCTTCCTTGGCAAAGCACGTTTGCCGGTGAGAGACCCGGATCAGATTGAACGCGGCACCCAGCAGGAGCGCATGGATATGAGTAAGCTGCAGACAGGTCGTAGTGACCTGCCGGGTGGAAAGGGTGGCAAGGAGAAAACACAGCCGGTCAGGGTGGAAAAAAAAGTGGGCCGGAATGAACCGTGCCCCTGCGGCAGTGGCAAGAAATACAAGCAGTGCCATGGGAAAGCTAACTGAGTGTTATGAACGGGGGCACACAGCATAGGGCAGACCAAAGATTGATCGAATTAAGTATCAAACCATCAATTTGATTCACATTATAACCACTTCTAATGTTTTCGTCTGAAACACAGCTTCGTGTCCGTTATTCCGAAACAGACCAGATGGGATTCGTTTACTACGGGAATTACCCTCAATACTTTGAAGTGGGCCGTGCAGATGCCATGCGGCAGATGGGCATGACCTACAAGCTTATGGAAGAAAAAGGGGTGGTGATGCCAATCGCCAGCATGCAGATCAAATACATCCGTCCTGCACACTACGACGACCTGCTCACAATAAAAACAATGGTTCCTGAAATGCCGTCGTCACGAATGTATTTCGACTATGAGGTGTATAATGAGGAGGGCACGCTTCTTTGCAAAGGCAATACTGTCCTGGCTTTTTTGAATAAGGAAACAGGACGTCCCTGCCCGGCACCGGGGTGGTTTCTTGACAAGTTGCGGGAAAAAACATTGAACCTCAAGTGATCCCTCCTGGTCAACACAATTAAAATCCCAATGGTTCATTTGATCACCTGTTGTAAAACAACAAACTACTATGAAGACACTCGTTATTGGTGCAAGCCCCAATCCGCTCAGATACTCCAATAAAGCTGTAAAACGTCTTCGCTTGCATGATAAGGAAGTTGTTGCCATTGGAAAACGGGTAACAACCATTGAAGACCTGGAAGTTATCAAAGGAAAGCCCTCACTGGAAGGCATCCATACCGTAACGTTGTATCTCGGCCCGGAAAACCAGGAAGAGTATCTTGATTATATCCTCTCTTTGCAACCGAAACGCATCATATTTAATCCCGGGACCTACAACCGTAAGCTGGAGAAAATGGCCACTGATGCAGGTATCGAATGTGTGGAAGACTGCACTTTGGTCATGCTTGATTCCGGCATGTACTAAAGACTTTATTTTTAAATTATAAACAATACATATGGATACAAAAGATCTGGGCTTTGATTCCAAGCTCATACATTCCGGAATGTTCGATGATCAGTTTGGCAGTGCCACTGTACCGATCTATCAGACAAGTACTTTTAAGTTCAGAAGCGCCGATCATGGGGCCGCCTGTTTTGCTGGCGATGCTGATGGTTACATATACACGCGCCTGAATAACCCGACGATCGACTCACTGGAGAAACTGCTTGCAGATCTGGAGAACGGATACCGCGGCATTGCTACCAGCTCCGGTATGGGTGCAGTCAATACCATTTACAGCGCCCTGTTGAAGCAAGGCGACCACATGATCAGTACTGCAGCGGTCTATGGTCCCTCGAGGGTAGTGATGGAAAAGCATTACAGCAAGTTTGGCATAGAGTCAACTTATGTCGAAACCAATGATCCGGAAAATATCCGGAAGGCGATCCGACCCAATACACGCATGCTGTATATCGAAACACCGGCCAATCCCACCATGGCCATAACCGACCTGGAGGCTGTTGTAAAGATCGCCAGAGAACATAAATTTGTCACGGTGGCTGACAATACCTTTTGTAGCCCCTACCTGCAAAAACCCCTTGATTACGGCTTTGACATCGTATTTCATTCCATCACCAAGTTCCTGAATGGGCATGCCGATATTGTCGGTGGCATCATTGTAAGTAAAAACAAGGTGTTTGACGACACGTTACGACCGATGATGATCAATATGGGATGCAACATGGATCCCCACCAGGCATATATGATTATCCGCGGATTGAAAACTTTGGCCATCCGTATGGACCGGTCACAGGAGAATGCCATTCAAATTGCCCGTTTTCTTGCGGAGCATCCCAAGGTGGCATGGGTTAAATACCCCGGATTGCTGTCTCATCCGCAGTATGATCTGGCCTCCAAGCAGATGCGGGGTCCCGGAGCCATGATCAGCTTTGAGATGAAGGGCGGCCTTGCAGCCGGAAAGACCCTGATGGACAATGTGAAGCTTTGCATGCTGGCCGTTTCACTGGGTGGTGTAGAATCCCTCATCCAACATCCTGCTTCAATGACCCATTCAAAAATGGATAAAGAAGCACGTGAACGCTGCGGTATAACGGATGGGTTGGTAAGGTTTTCTGTCGGTATTGAGGATGTGAACGATATCATCAGCGACCTGGCACAGGCGATGGATAAAGTATAAAACAGAAGGGGCGCTGTGGTCCCAACACCCTTAAATGATGTAAAACCTGAAAAATATTCCTATTTTTGCAATATCATTGCATAATGACGATCGAAAACACACTGCCCGAATATGTTGGGCGCTCACACCTAATCCAGGTGTATGAATAATGAAGACCTGCTTCTTGACTTTAATTAGTAACGGAAAACCATTTTGATGGAAAAGAAAGAACAATCCACCCCTGAAGCATTGAAAAAAAATGCAGGGGACGAGCACATGACCGGGGATGAAGCCAAGGAACCGAAGACTGCGAAAGAAAAAAGTCCGCCGGAACAAAAACAAGATACAGCACCTGCCACCCCGGAAGGAGTGTCGGAAAAACCGGTTGATGAGCCTGAAAAAACTGATGCAGGCGCGGAAAAGCCAGATGCAAAACCAGTAAAACCGGATACGGCATCGGAAAAACCGGTTGATGAGCCTGAAAAAGCTGATGCAGGCGCGGAAAAGCCAGATGCAAAACCAGTAAAGCCGGATACGGCATCGAAAAAACCGGTTGATGAGCCTGAAAAAGCTGATGCAGGCGCGGAAAAGCCAGATGCAAAACCAGTAAAACCGGATACGGCATCGAAAAAACCGGTTGATGAGCCTGAAAAAGCTGATGCAGGCGCGGAAAAGCCAGATGCAAAACCAGTAAAACCGGATACGGCATCGGAAAAACCGGTTGATGAGCCTGAAAAAGCTGATGCAGGCGCGGAAAAGCCAGATGCCGAAGGCCCTTCCGCCGAAAAAAAGCAAGAAACGGAGGAACCTTCCAGTGACCAGCCATCTGTTGAGGCATCTGCCGGTCAGAAGGATACGGACAAGGACCAAAAGACTGACCAGGAGAGTGAACCTGAGGATAGTGATGCCCTGCTAAATAAATACAATGCCATGGGTCGTGAAGCATTGGTCACGACCATTGAGGAGCTTGTAACGAGTGAGGATGTAAACCACATTCGCAAACACATTGGTTTCATAAAAGCTGCCTATCGCAAATTGCTGAGGGATGAAAACATGGCATCCTACGAGCAAAGATTGGGCAAGGAGACCCATGAGGAAGGCGAAGAAGTTGTTTCTGACCCCTTGACCGACAGGTTCGATGCGGCATTTTCCATTTATAAAGAGAAAAAGGCGGCTTTCGATAAGGCTTTGGAGTTGGAGATGCAGGCCAATCTGAAGGCCAAAGAAGAGATTCTTGAGGCGCTGCGTCAGCTCATAGATTCAGAGGAGGAGTTAAAGAAGACGTACGATCAGTTCCATGCCCTGCAGGATCGTTGGCGCGCTGCAGGCCCTGTTCCACGAGGGGCAAAAGGAACCTTGTGGAACAATTATCATTTTCTGGTCGAGAAGTTCTTTGATAAAGTAAATATCAATAAGGAGCTCAAAGACCTGGACCTGAAAAAGAATCTGGAGGCAAAAACAGATTTGTGCGAAAAGGCGGAAGAACTTTTACTTGAAACTTCAATTATCCGGTCATTTCAGCAACTCCAAAAGCTGCATGAAGCCTGGAAAGAGATCGGTCCTGTGCCCCAGGACAAAAAAGATGAGATCTGGGAGCGTTTCAAGGCAGCCACCGACAAATTGAACAAGAGGCGCCAGGAACACTATGAAAGCCTCAGGGAGGAACAGAACAAAAACTATGCTGCCAAGCTTGTATTGTGTGAGAAAGCAGAGGAACTAATTACTTTGGTACCGGTTACGCCGCGTCAATGGCAGCAGAAAACAAATGAGATCAATGAGCTTTTCAAGGTTTGGAAAACCATCGGCTTTGCCCCCAAGAAAGTAAATAACGAAATATGGAACAGGTTCCGCACTTCGCTCGATACTTTTTTTACCAACAAGAAGGAGTTTTTCAGAAAGTATAAAGACCAGCAGAAAGAAAATTACAACCAAAAGTTAAACTTGTGCCTGCAGGCAGAGGCCCTTAAAGAAAGCGACGATTGGCGTGCGACAACCGAAGCGTTGATTAACCTTCAGCAGGAATGGAAGAAGATCGGTCCGGTGCCGGCAAAGTTTTCTGACAAGATCTGGAAGCGTTTTCGACAGGCCTGCGATACTTTCTTCAGCAGAAAATCTGAACATTTTTCCAACATCGGGGAAAAACAGGAAGAGAATCTGCAAAAGAAGCTCAACCTGATCGAAGAGATTCAAAACCATTCCTATTCCAATGACAATAAAGAGAACCTGAATATCCTGAAAGATTTTCAGCGCAAGTGGATGGATATTGGTCATGTGCCGATCAAGCAGAAAGATAAGGTACAGACAGCATTCAGAAAAGCCATTGACAATCAGTTTGAAGTATTGAATATCAGTAAGAAGGCAAAAACAACCCTGTCATTCCGTTCAAAGATTGAAAACCTGAAAAATGCGCCCAACGCAGGCAATATTATTTACAAGGAAAGGAACATCCTGACAAACAAGATCAAAAATTTGGAAGGAGACATACAGGTGTTGGAAAATAATATTGGTTTTTTTGCGTCTTCTAAGAAAGCAGATATTTTAAAAGCTGAATTTGAGGAAAAAATAGAGAGGGCGAAAAGCGAGATTTCCATTTTAAGAGAAAAGATGAAAATACTAAGCGACGCCTGAATCAGTCAGGCATTAACCAATCACCCAGTTGAGTCACACCTGAAAAAATATGAATCATGAAAAAAATGGTGTTATTGACCGTACTGGCTTTCCTTTTGTTTTCCGGCGATCAGTTATACGGCGCTGATTTTGGTATCCGGGGCGGGCTGAACTTCTCTTCTTACCATTTACAACAAGATGTCTGGCTTGGTAATCATTTCAAAACCAGCTATTTTGTGGTAACATTGCCGGAATCGTATGTCGGTTTCCATTTTGGTGTTTTTACCACCTTTTCTATTGGAAATGTTTTTGTACAGCCTGAATTGCTTTATACCGAAACGGGGCAGCAAATGGCTGTCAAAAGGCATAGTACCAATGAAATGCTACCCAGATATGATTATTTCACCCCGGTATACAGTCATCTGAAGATGCCGCTAAATGTGGGCATGCGTTTTGGCCCGCTGAGATTTGGGGCCGGACCGGTTTTTTCTTTGCTGCTTAATAATACCCGGGGTCATTATCGTATCAATGATGTTTGGGATGAGGCACGGTTTAACTACAGAGATTCCACGGTGGGATATCAGTTGATGGTTGGGTTGAAGCTTGGAAACCTGAAGGTGGACTTTAAATACGAAGACAATCTGAGTCAGTTTGGTGACGGTATAGGTGTGGGTGGTGAGCATTTTGAATTTGATATGCGGCCCAGGCAATACATGGTCTCCCTTGGAATCGTACTGTTTTAGTCACTGCTTTCTTACCGGCGCGGTATGCTACCTGAAGATAATTGTCCGTACCGGGGAGATGCGTGCAATGACATAGGAGGGAATGATGAGCATGGCCACGGATATGAGAAACGTCCCTGCATTCAGCAGCAATATGTGGCTCAGTTGCAAATTAACCGGCACCTCGGAAACATAGTACGATTCGGGCGACAGGGTGATCAGCCCCCATTGTCCCTGGATCATGCATATTGCAATCCCAGCCAGGTTACCCCATACCAAGCCCTTTGATATCAGAAAGCCTGCATGATAAAGGAATACTTTCCTGATCATGTTGTTTGAGCCGCCTACCGCCTTTAGTATGCCAATGGCGTTTGTTTTTTCCAGTACCGATATCAGGAGTGTGGTGACCATATTGATTCCGGCCACCAGTATCATCAGTGCGATGATCACATATACGTTCATGTCCAGCAACGACAGCCAGTCAAAGATCTGGGGGTATAGGTCTCTGATGCTTGTGGCTTTCAGATGATAGGGCAGCAGGTTCAGGATCGTTTCGGTCACTTCCGGTATGGCTGTAAAGTCGGACACCAGTATTTCAAAACCTCCGATTTGATCAGGCAACCAGTCATTCAAGCGTTGAATATGGCGGATGTCACCCATGACAAATATTCTGTCCAGTTCTTCCAGCCCGGTATCATAGATCCCTGCAATCATCAGCCTTCTTATGCGTGGAGGGTCCTGAATGAAATAGATGAAAAGGTCATCGCCCACCTCCAGTTGCAATCGCCTGGCCACCAGTTGTGATATGATCGCCTCATCAGAGCGCAGCGTATCGTCCATTGTAAGGGTGGTCCCCCTGATTAGCCGGTCATCAAAAAAGGACCAGTCGAAATCAGGTCCAACTCCTTTAAGGATCACACCATGGATGTCTTCATCTGTTTTTATGATGCCCGGTTTGGTGGCGAAAACCTGGACATGCCTTACGTCAGGAAGTTTCCGGATATCTTCCGTAAACTCTTGCTGGCTGCTGATGGGATAAGGCTCAAAGGAAATATTGTAGTCAAAGTTTGTGATTTGAATATGTGCCCCAAAACCAATGACCTTGTCCCGGATTTCATTCTGGAAGCCGGTGACAACGGCCATGGAGATGATCATCACGGCCAGGCCGAGGGCAATGCTTACGACGGCGATCTTTCTGATTAGCGAGGTAAAGGTCTTACCAGCACCGGATCCACTCAGTCGCCTGGCTATGAACAAAGGAGTGTTCAACGCTTGTCAGTTTTTTTCAAAAGTAGCATTTTTAACTGACTTTAAACACGAGTGCATCACCTTGCTTGTCGACAAAAACGTGGTCATTGGCTTTTACATTTCCTGCCAGTATTCTCATGGAGAGTTTGTTTAGCACTTTACGCTGTATTATCCGTTTTAGCGGTCTGGCCCCGTACTGGGGGTCAAATCCGGCATCAGCGATCCATTCTGTGGCTTTCGGGCTGAGCTCAATGCTTATGTTATTGTCTTTCAGCATATCCCTGACATGCAGGAGTTGTAGCTCCACGATCTCCCTGATCTCTTCCCTGGTGAGCGGTTTGAACATGATGGTTTCGTCAATACGGTTGAGAAATTCAGGCCGTATAGAACGTTTCAGCAGTGTGAATACTTCACTCCTGCATTGGTCGATGACCTGTTCCCTGTTCTGATCCGTCATGGCTTCCATCTTTTCCTGTATGAGTCCGGAACCGACGTTGGAGGTCATGATGATGATTGTATTCTTGAAGTCGGCCGTACGGCCTTTGTTATCCGTCAGGCGTCCGTCTTCCAGCACCTGCAGCAGGATGTTGAAGACATCCGGGTGGGCCTTTTCGATCTCGTCAAGCAGGATGACCGAATAGGGCTTTCTCCTGACGGACTCGGTAAGCTGACCGCTTTCCTCATATCCCACGTACCCCGGGGGTGCACCGATAAGGCGGCTCACGGCATGCCTTTCCTGGTATTCAGACATGTCGATGCGCACCATGGCATTTTCATCATTGAACAGGAATTCTGCCAGGGCTTTTGCCAGCTCTGTCTTTCCTACGCCGGTGGTTCCGAGGAAGATAAATGATCCGACCGGCCGTTTTGGGTCCTGCAGTCCGGCCCGGCTGCGACGTATCGCATCTGACACGGCTGCAATGGCCTCATCCTGACCCACAACGCGTTTGTGCAACTCATCTTCCAGGTGCAGCAGTTTTTCCCGCTCGCTTTGCAGCATTCGGCTCACAGGAATGTTTGTCCAGCGAGAAACCACATCCGCAATATCTTCAGCACTTACTTCCTCTTTGATCATCACCGATTCCGCCTGCATCTCCTGAAGCTTCTTGTGCAGCAGCTGCAATTTTTCTTCCGACTCCTTGATACGACCATATCGCAACTCTGCTACCTTGCCAAAATCGCCGCCACGTTCAGCCTGCTCCGCTTCAAAACGGTACTGCTCAATGGCCGCCTTGTGTCTCTGGATATCATCCACCACCGACTTCTCACTTTGCCACTTTGCCTTCAGCTTGTTCTTCTCCTCCTGCAAATTGGCAAGTTCCTCCGTCAACACCTTAAGCTTGGCTTCATCCTTTTCGCGCTTGATGGCTTCCCGCTCAATCTCCAACTGCCTGATCTTCCTTTCTGCCTCGTCCAGTTCTTCAGGCACCGAATTCATCTCGAGCCTCAGCTTGCTCGCCGCTTCATCGATCAGGTCAATGGCCTTGTCAGGCAAAAACCGGTCAGTAATATAGCGATGTGACAAATCGACGGAAGCAATGATCGCCTCGTCTTTGATCCTGACCTGGTGGTGGGTTTCATACCTTTCCTTCAAACCCCGTAAGATGCTGATGGCATCAGCCTTAGAAGGTTCGTCAACGATTACAGTCTGGAACCGGCGCTCCAGGGCCTTATCCTTCTCAAAATAGCGCTGGTATTCCTTTAAGGTGGTCGCACCAATGGCCCTTAACTCCCCTTTTGCCAGCGCAGGCTTCAGAATATTGGCAGCGTCCATGGCCCCCTCCCCGGCAGCACCGGCACCAACCAGCGTATGTATCTCGTCGATAAACAATACATATTCGCCATCTGATGATACCACTTCTTTTACCACCGCCTTGACCCGTTCTTCAAATTCACCCTTGTATTTGGCGCCTGCAATGAGTGACCCCATATCCAGAGAGAAGATCTTCTTGGACTTCAGGTTCTCCGGTACATCCCCATTGATGATACGGTGGGCGAGACCTTCCGCTATGGCCGTTTTCCCAACCCCCGGCTCACCGATCAGGATGGGATTGTTCTTGGTGCGCCGGGAAAGGATCTGTAATATCCTGCGGATCTCTTCATCACGACCTATCACAGGGTCAAGCTTACCCGATAGAGCCATGTCGTTGAGGTTGTTGGCATATTTATTCAAGGCGTTGAAACGTTCTTCTGCCGATTGGCTGTCTGCTTTCGATCCCTGACGAAGCGTCCGGATGGCCTCCTTCAACCCCTTTAAAGTCAACCCACTGTCCTTAAGTAACTGTGCCACATCATCACTCCCCGAAAGCATGCCCAGCAATAGATGTTCTATGGAAATATATTCATCATCAAACGCTTTCAGCATTCCCATGGCTGCCTGTAAAGTTTGTTTGGCTGCACCGGTAAGATAGGGCTCTCCCCCGGCCACTTTCGGATAGCTGCCAATGATACGGTCGAGTGCCTGTTGTAGGGCAGTGATGGCAATATTGTTCTTCTTTAACAGATATGGCGCCACATTATCATCCACCGTAAGGATGGCTTTCAGTAAATGACCGTTGTCAATGGCCTGATGCTGATACCCCGTGGCAATCTCCTGGGCTTTCTGCAAGGCCTCTTGCGATTTTATGGTTAAACGATCAAAATGCATAACTGTTCCCAATTTTTATGATTGTCATTATCATTGTGTTTGCGCTTTAGAGGCATCAAATTGTAAACCATTCATAATCTTTAAAAACAGTTCGGACAAAATGGCATATCTTCGGGCAGTGTTTGTGACAATGTCCCTTGTTTGCCGATATTTGTCCGTCATCCTGTTTTTGGCTTCAAAAGGGCATTGCTCATTGGCGGCCGGCCTTTCATACCAGGGTCATGTTGCCTGCAAAGGAAAATTATTTAAGCCCCGGAACCGGATCATTGGTACCGTGTCAATGCTATTGTGTCGGTCAAGTGGGAGGGATTGTCGCACCGTAAAGACTTTGTTTTACAGAGATGAGGAAAAAGATCAGGACTTGTGGGCCGGCAAAAAGAGTGTTGACATGACATTAGTATAATTTCTATTGTTTTTGTAATATTGTTGGCTGTTGACTGCTGGGGAGGTTTTCACAAGATAACGTCTCACCATGCATTAAGCCATGACCTATGAGTAAAATAAAACTACACTGGCAGATACTGATTGCCCTGGCGCTGAGTATTGTATTCGGTTATTTCTTCACAGACCATGTTGGGTATGTGACCTGGATGGGTGATGTGTTTTTGCGGGCACTACAGATGATCATTGCACCCCTCATTCTTTCTGCCATCGTATCCGGCGTATTGAACCTTGGGAGTACCAGGAACCTGGGGCGGATGGGTGCAAAAACGATCGGATATTACCTGGTTACCGGTCTCATTGCTTCAACAATTGGCATTACAGCGGTAAATATCATCAGGCCGGGAGTGGGTACGGATATTGCTCTTGAAAAGGAAATGCTGTTGGAAGCCGATACCGCCACTTTGGGGCAAACGCTGCTGGAGATCATTCCAACCAATATATTTCAGGCCCTGGCCGAGACGGACATGTTGTCGATCATCTTTTTTGCTTTTCTCTTCGGCTTTTTTGCTTCACGTCTTGGGCCCACCTACAAAGCGCCCCTTGAAAAGGCTTTCAATGCAGTTTTTGAGGTGATGATGCGCATCACAATGTTTGTGATTCGTTTTGCACCATTGGGAATTTTTGGTCTCGTATCGGGCATTGTTGCCGAGCAGGCAGATGACCTTGCAGGTGTTTTCAGCAGCATGGGGATGTACATGTTTACGGTGATCATTGCTTTGCTGTTTCATTCATTTGTGATCTTGCCTTTATTGATGATCAACCTGGGGGGGATCAACCCCGGAAAACACTTCCGGGCCATGTCGGTGCCGCTGCTGACGGCTTTTACCACCTCGAGCAGCAGTGCCACCCTGCCGCTGACCATGAAAGCGGTTGAGGAAAACAGCGGGGTATCAAAAAAAACATCCAGCTTTGTACTGCCGCTGGGTGCCACCATCAATATGGACGGGACCGCATTGTATGAATGTGTTTCTGTATTGTTTATTGCCCAGATCTATGGGATGGATCTATCGGTCATCCAACAGGTCATCGTGGTGTTCACAGCATTGCTTGCCTCAATTGGTGCGGCCGGAATACCCATGGCCGGCCTTGTGGTCATCACCATCATCATGTCGGTGCTTGGAATGCCCCTGGAAGGAATAGGCCTGATACTGGCCGTTGAACGGATACTCGATATGTTCAGAACCTCTGTCAATATCTGGAGTGATACCTGTGGCGCCGTGATCATCGCCAAATCCGAAGGGGAAACCCTTAAAGTATGATCCAAAAAATGCCGGATGCTTTTCAGCTGATAGGCCGGGCTCTTAGCCCGGAATACTAAGCGAACACTACTTATAGAGATCCAGCAGTCCGTCGGGTGGCTGCAGATAAATGCTGCCTTCTGCATGGTCTATCTTCTGGATAAAATCATCGGCTACAGGAATCAGAATTTCCTGTTCATCCCCGATGATCCTGAAGACCGGATTTCCCGGGTATTCGAGTATCTCGTGGATAACGCCCAGGTAGTCGCCCTGGTCATGATAGGCCTTGTAACCTTTCACTTCCTGAAAGCGGAATGCCCCGTCTTCCCCCGGAGGCAGGCCTTCCATCTGCAAGTACATCTCACGTTTGCATAAATGACGTGCCTTATGAATGGTGTCCACATCCTCGAAACGGATTACAGCTTCACCTTTGGGGGAACGGAAATGGATCTCTTCAATAAAAAAAGGAATCAGTTTCCCTTCAATCTGAATGAAAACTGATTCTAATTGATTGTATTTTGACGGGTCATCTGCTTCAAAAGACACAACCAGTGCCCCCTCAACCCCTACGGTCTTCACGATAAATCCAAGGTAATAACAATCTTTTGTACTCATCCTGATGGGCTGAGGAAGGAATAATTCATTCGTCCTTGTCTCCAGACTTTTTTGACCCGGGCTC
>SL_3KL_010_SEDDRAFT_10000081_pt1 | contig 58373 bp, 52 predicted proteins | sample SodLakKL_010_SED_2_FD_10381 | JGI IMG/M metagenome (IMG submission 10381)
GAGACTATAAAAATTGCAAAAGCTTTAGAAGCAGAAGTAACTGTACTGAACGTTACAGGAGAATACGATTTTAAAAGTACAATTAGTATTCATATGTCCGATGATTACTGGGAGCAGGTTAAGAAAAATATGAAAGAAGAAGCAGAAAAAATTGTAGGTAAAGCCGCCGAAAGATTAAAAGAACAAGGGATAAAGGCAAAAACAGAGGTTTTGCTTGGTAAGCAGTCGCCTGCGGATGGAATTTGTAAAATGGCGGATCGGGGGGACTTCAACCTGTTAATTATGGGCAGCCGACGGGTGCGAGGCCTCAAGGAGGCTTTCCTCGGTAGTGTAAGCAATAAAGTATCTCACTGTACAGAGAAAAATGTATTAATTATCAAGTAGCAGTTATAGGGCATCTAGTCTTATTTAAGTTTTTAAGCCTGCGCTCCAGACTTTGGTAAAGAGCGCAGGCTTTCTGTTTTAAACAAGCAGTTGCATATCTATATCCATATTGTTTGGTGGATTTAAACTTCTTTCTCTGCGTCAGGATTGATTCCTTCACTGATTGAACTGTTTACTTTTTGCATAAACTCACTAAACTCGTTCTGGGCTCTGGCATAAGCCTGAATTGTCAGGTTAGTATCCATTTTGCTTTTTAAGTCATTAAACTGCTGAATTTGTTCTTCGCTGGGCTGTACTCCTGACTGTTGTGCAAATTGAATCTGCTGCTGCAGTTCCTGGATCTCCTTGATCATTTGACTGGCTTCAGAATCTTCCTGCATGTTTTCAGAAACTCTTTCCAGTTCCTGGTATTCCTCAGTTTTACGAATTTCTTGTCCTAGTTCTTTCGCTTTCTCAATTACACTCATTTAAAAAAACCTCCTGAAATTAAAGTCGATAATCACCCTTCTGTTTTTGACCCGGAGATTCCTTCAAAAAGTTTAAATTAGTTTAAGCTAATTAGGAGCATTTTTAATTATAACCCGACGTTCAATTATGATCGGGTTTAAATCACATTCAATTCTTTGCCTACCTTGATAAATGCAGAAACAGCCTTGTCGAGATGTTCTTTTTCGTGAGCGGCAGAGAGCTGAACCCTGATGCGTGCCTTGCCTTTCGGGACAACAGGATAGGCGAAACCAATCACGTATATGCCTTCTTCCAGCATCAGGTCGGCCATTTTTAATGCCAGCGGTTCGTCATATAACATTACAGGAACAATTGCTGTATCACCGGGAACAATTGTAAACCCGGCGTCAAGCATTTTTGTGCGGAAGTAAGAGGCATTTTTTGTAACCTTATCCTGCAGTTCAGTTGACTCCGTAAGCATTTCAAGAACTTTCAGGGTGCCGCCGACTATCGCGGGGGCCAGTGAATTTGAGAAAAGGTATGGTCGTGAACGTTGGCGCAGCATTTCAATCAGCTCCCTGCGCCCCGAGGTGCAGCCGCCCATAGCCCCGCCGAGAGCTTTGCCGAAGGTTGTGGTGATCAGGTCTATTTTCTCTTCCAGGCCAAAGTGTTCAAAAGTGCCGCGTCCTGTTTTGCCGATATAGCCGGTGGCGTGGCTGTCGTCGACCATTACCAGGGCATCATATTGCTCAGCCAGGTCACATATTTCAATTAATTTGGCGATGTCTCCGTCCATTGAAAAAACGCCGTCAGTCGCAATAATGCGGTATTTTGAGGATTGGGCTTGCCTGAGGCAATCCTCTAATTCTTCCATGTCAGAATGGCGGTAGCGGAAGCGCGCTGCTTTGCACAGCCTGACACCATCGATTATCGAGGCATGATTAAGCTCATCGGAAATAATAGCGCTTTCGGCACCGAGTAAAGGTTCAAATATTCCACCGTTAGCATCGAAACAGGCAGCATAGAGGATGGTGTCTTCCGTATTTAAAAATGTAGAGACTTTCTTTTCTAATTCCTTGTGAATCTGCTGGGTGCCGCAAATAAAGCGGACAGATGAAAGACCATAGCCCCATTGTTCCATAGTTTCCTGTGCTGCCTTGATTACTTCCGGATGGTTTGATAAGCCGAGGTAATTATTTGCGCAGAAGTTTAAAACTTCTTTGCCGGTGGATACTTCTATATCAGCCGACTGCGGACTGGTAATTATGCGTTCCTCTTTAAACAGGCCTTGATCCTTTAGCTCATTAAATTGGCCTTTAAGGTCATTGATAATATTTTTGGACATATATAAAACCTCTCTTAATTATGGAATTTTACAATTATAAATTATGAAACCGGCAGCAGGGTAATGCCAGGGGTGCAAAATGTCAGCACGGTAGGTTTAGTCCCCCTGCTTTAACCTGGCTTTCAGTTTACTGAGCATATCTTTAGTCATCATTTCCAGATCATACCGGGGGTTCCAGCCCCATTCAGCGCGGGCTGCTGAATCGTCGAGTGAATTAGGCCAGCTGTCGGCTATTGCCTGCCTGACCGGGTCGACATCGTAGTCGATACTAAAATCGGGTATATGCTTTTTAATTTCGGCAGAAAGCTCCTTTGGTGTTACAGATATGGCCGAAACATTGAATGCGTTACGGTGCTGCAGTTTACCCGGGTCTGCTTCCATCAATTTTACCGCGCCCTCGAGAACATCGGGCATGTAGATCATATCTATTGAGCTGTTTTCTTCCAGGAAACATGTATATTTGCCTTTCTTAATAGCATCGTAAAAAATGTGAACTGCATAATCAGTAGTGCCGCCACCTGGCAGGGCAGCGCTGGATATAACCCCGGGGTATCTCAGTCCACGAATATCGAGTTCATACTTGGTGTGATAATAGTCGCAGAGCAGTTCTCCTGATATTTTCGAAATGCCGTAGATGCTGGTGGGTCGGGTGACAGTATCCTGGGGAGTTTTATCCTTGGGTGAATCCGGTCCAAAGACAGCTATTGAACTGGGGAAGAAAATAGAGCAATTGTACTCTCTTGCTGTTTCCAGGATTTTGATCAGGCCGTTCATGTTAACATCCCATAGAGCCTGGGGATTTTCTTCACCGGTAGCAGAAAGCAGAGAGGCGAGATGATATACAGTATTTACGCCGTGTTTCTTGATAACAGATGATATGTTTTCTCTACTTGTAATATCAAGAATTTCAAACGGTCCAGTATCAACTACACTTTCGCAGCTTTCTTTAATTCTTCCAGAAGCGATGACGTTATCAGTACCATACTTATCACGGAGATAGGGCACCAGTTCAGTTCCAATTTGACCAAGAGCGCCGGTCACCAAGATTTTTTTCAATTTAGCTGTCCCCCCTATTTAGCTGGCGTGTTATGTATCGGGAAATCAGGTTCTTGAAAACATTCTCATATCCGACTACAGTTATAATAATTCGCTTTTTCTTAAGCAATATCCTTTAGCTCTTGAAGGAATGGTTTGATATAATAAAAGAAGTTTCTAAGAAGAAAGATCCTGCTCATACTTGTGCAGATTAAAAAGAGTATAGATAAAGACGGCTTATATTAAGCGCTATCTATAACCGAAGAAAGTGGGGAATCTTAATGGATTTTAAAAAAACTCTGGCCGTAAAGAAGGTAATAATTTTTGATGGAGGAACAGGGACTGAATTGGCCCGGCGCGGTGTGGAAGCAAGTGGTGTTACAAATTTGGCAAATCCTGAGGCAATTCTTAAGTTTCACAGTGATTATGCCGGGCTTGGGGTAGATGCTTTAACTACGAATACTTTTACCATGAACAGGATCAGTATAGAATCAAAAGGTCTTGAAGTTGATCTCAGGGAGGTAAACCTGGCGGGGGTCAACCTGGCCAGGGACGCTGCCGGTGAAAACCAATATGTGTTCGGAAACATAGGTCCGACCGGAAAGCTTCTCGAACCATATGGCACTTACAGCGAAGAGCAGTTTGCTGATAATTTTGAAGAGCAGGCTCGTATTCTGCTTGAGGGAGGGGTAGACGGGTTTATTATCGAGACAATGACAGACCTGCGCGAAGCGGTTTGTGCTTTAAAAGCTGCCAGGGCAATTTCAGATTTGCCGATAATTGTAACGCTTTCTTTTGCAAGTACAGAAAAGGGAGGACGTACTATTATGGGCAATACAGTATCGGAAGCTGCCGAAGTTCTGGAGAAGCACGGAGCTGATGTCCTTGGCGCTAACTGCGGAGATTTAGCGCCTTTAGAAATGGCCCGGATTGCAGCAATCTATAAAGAGCATACAAGCCTTCCCGTTTTAATCCAACCCAATGCCGGAATGCCAAAGTTAATAGATGATCAGACAGTTTATGACATGTCTCCGGAGGAATTTGCAAAAGGTATCATGAAATGTATTAACAGCGGAGCTTCCCTGGTTGGAGGTTGCTGCGGGACAACCCTTGAGCATTTAGAAGCAGTAATACAGCAGGTCCGGTAAATGTAAAATTTATTATAGCGGCAAAAGTTATATCTAGTGCGGTTATTATTAGCATATGGAGTTTTTAAAGATGAGGACTTTCAAAACAACCTGTTCTTTAGACTGTTGGGACCAGTGTGCTTTACTGGTAAAAGAAGCCGGTGGCAAAATCATATCAATCGAACCGGATCCCGATCAGCCTGTAACCTGTAATATCATTTGCAGTAAAGGCACACAGCACATACAACGGCTAAACCATCCCGATCGTTTGCGTTATCCCCTGCTTAAAAAGGGAAGCACGTTTCAGCGGATCGGCTGGCGTCAGGCATTGGAAGCTATGGCTGAAAATATCAGGGTTACCCTGGAAAGTTATGGCCCCCTGGCCCTGCTGCATTTCTATGATGGTGGGTATGGAGGGATCTTGAAAAATATTGAGTCGCGCTTTTTTAGCGCTCTTGGCGGCTGTACGACTCACAAGGGAAGTCTTTGCTGGGGAGCAGGATTGGCCGCGCAAAAGTATGATTTCGGTGCGGTAGTCAGCCATCCTCATGAAGACCTGGCTAATTCAAATTTGATCATTATCTGGGGGCGAAACCCCGCATATACGTCAATCCACCTGCTGCCTTTCATACGTCAGGCAAGAGAAAAAGGAACAATAGTTATCCTCATCGACCCGGTGCGTACTGCTACAGCTAAAATTTGCGATGAACATATAAGAGTTAAGCCCGGCAGCGATGGTGCCCTGGCCCTGGGGATGGCACAGTTTATGATCAGCGGAGGCCTGTTCAATAGGCAATATGTTGAGCAGTACTGCAGCGGCTTTGAGCGCTTTAAGAATGCCTGTAAAGAGTATACAATCGAAAAAACATCTGAACTGACCGGTCTTTCAACTAAAACAATAGAAAGACTTGCCGCCAGGTATGCTAAAAGTAAACCTGCGGCAATAATAACCGGTATTGGCCTGCAGCGGCACAGCAATGGTGGAAATACTATGCGGGCAATTGATGCTTTGGCAGCATTAAGCGGCAATATAGGTATACCTGGCGGGGGAGTTAGTTATGCTAACTTTCAGGTAGATGAATATATTGACCATGCTTTCTTACGGGGTAGCGATCTTAATCCGCAGAGTCGTTTTTATGCCAAACCGCAGTTTGCTGCTGCCCTGGAACAACTTGAAGATCCACCGGTTCAGTTCCTTTATATTAGCAGGGCAAATCCAATGGTCCAGGTTGGCAACAGCAGATCCCTTGCCCGGGCGTTTCAAAAAATACCGTTTATCGTTACCGCCGATCATTTTATGACAGATACGGCTGCTGCCTCTGATCTGATTTTACCCTGCACTACTTTCCTTGAAGAGGAAGATCTTTATTATAATTCTATGAGTCATCAGTACCTGAATTACAGTTTTCGGGCAGCAACGCCACCTGCCGAATGCCGTTCGGAATTCGATTACCTGAAAGAATTGGCTGACCTGCTGGGAGTAAAAGGTTTTCCAGACAAGGATACGGAAGAGGTTTTGACACGCGTTATAAAACCTTTGACTGAAGCTGCAGGTTTAAGCCTGAAAAAAATAAAGGAAGAGGCTCCGCTTCTTTTTCCGTTGGCTAAAGAGATACCCTGGGCTGACGGAGTTTTTAAAACAGACGATTGTAAATTTAATTTTTACTCTGAAACAGCTGAAAAGGAGTGCGGAAACGGGTTGGCTTCTTACCGTCAACCCGAAGAATTAGGCGATCTCGCGCTGCAGGATAAAGGTTTTAAATATTGGTTTGTAACCCCGCATCCAAGAGATTCGATTCACTCTTCGCATCGCCTGCCCGCTGAAGAAAAAAGGATTCCCCCGGTGTATATACACCCGCAGACAGCACAAAAATGAAATCTTATCTAGTGAGGATAAGGTTAGAATTTCTTCAATAAGGGGCAGTATTGAAGCAAAGGTTGAAATAAGTGATATGGTTGGGCCTGACACTGTACTGGTTTACCAGGGTTGGTGGCATTCATCCGGAGCAGCGGTTAATAATCTGACTACTGATCGGCTTACCGATATCGGTAGTCAAGCTGCTTATTACGACTGTCTTTGCCGTATAGATAAAGTTGAAAATCACCAGCAAATATGAGTATCTATGGCTAGGTATTTTGCCCTCATTGTATTTTATGTTAAACTTATTATAGGAATAGTACCGTGGTTGCAGCAGTTGATAATTGACTTTCGATTCAAATTATACTTACTGCAAAATAACGTTATTTTAGCAGCCAAACGGTAATCATAAAGGGTTAGTAGAATTTCTTGATTTCTATGGATAGCTTTGCGCCTTTTTTGTCGTTCCCCATAGAAGTCTATTGAAAAGAAGGGTTTGTTTACACTGTATTTAATAGCGCTGGTTGTCTTAGGGCTTCTATTTATTTGGTTTATATATCGCAAACAGCTGCAAAACCTGGTCAGGCCATTACGGATTTACGCTAATATCAGTGGTTCGCCAAACTATGTTGCCGGCAGTACCAGCGGTTCCCCCTTGAGTGAGCTGGGCAGTCACTGCGGTTTTAAGAGTGTTTCTGATAACCAGGCTGCTGTTTCCACCGCACTTTTTGCCACAGTTACCTCTTTTGGGGCAGGCCGCATTTATGATTTTGCCGCTCACCTTTATGATGATCAGGGAAAGGCTTTTTTTAAAACCTCTGAATACAGGCAGGTGCATCTAAGCCCCAGCTTTATTGAAGAACAGGCATGTGACGGTAGCTTCAGTGTACAAAGCAGGTTGTATTTTCTACAGCGTAACCTTGCTGTTTGGGAAACTGAATGGGAGACTTTGGCCGGCGAAGCAAAAGTGAGGCCTGCCTGTAAGCTGATGCCGGTCAGGGGCCGTGATCTCGAGAACCCTTACCCTCACTCAAACGGTTTTACTTTCTTTAAAGAGATAAATGGGGGTCTGCAGTTTTCCAATTACTACCGGGTGCCCGGTCAGAAACTTTATGCCTATTTTCTGCCTTCAGAATGCGGTGGTACCGGGAAAAAAGAACTATTTGGGCCCTGGTTCGATTTGAAGCCAGGTGAAAAGCGAACCTGGTCGATAATAATTTCGTTTTCGGCCGATAGTTCGGAAAAAACAGTAGAACGGGCAGAGAGGGCTATACGTAACCTTAAAGGTCTTAAAGCCGGAGCCGAAAAAAGATGGGAACGTTTTGAAAGATTACTGCCGGTCCCCTATGAAAAAAATAGTGAACAGGCCAGGGTAACTTTAAAACTGGCTGCCTGGGCCCTTGAAAACAGCCTTTATTACCCGCGCAATAAGATGCGTCGTTGGGGCTCGGTTCCCGCAAAAGTATATTTTCCCTTTATCTGGGGCTGGGATACACCTCAGCATGTAATCGGCTTAAGCGAATGGAATCCCAAAAAGGCCGGTGATGTTTTACTGACCCAGCTCGATGGTAATTATAACGCACCCCGTAAGGCCAGGTTCAGGTTAAAAATCAAGGGAGTTACCTTTATTGCCGGAGCACAGCGCAACCTGATTCCCAGTAAACTCGATGATTCTCTGCGCGGTGTTTTAGATTTCTATTCCCAGCCTCCCCTGCAGTCCTGGGCGGCAGTTCGTGTCTACGAACGTCTGCAGGACCCGGGAGAAAAAGCAGATTTTCTGCAGGAAGTTATCCCTCCCTTGAGCGAAAACTTAAGATGGTGGGAAGAAAACAGGCGGCTGCGAAACGGCTTTTTCTCCTACATAAATGGTCTTGAATCAGGCTTGGATGACAGCCCCCGTTTTTATCCGCCAAGTTTTCTGCCCAGCTTTATAATCGGTATTGTGCCAAGATTTTTTAGTGCTGTAGATTTGAATTGCTGGCTTTTCCAATCATATACCAATGCTTCTTACCTTAATAAAGAAGCAGGTTTAGATGAAGAGGCAAAACATTTCCAGGCACGCGGGCATGACTTAAGAGAAAGAATTGAACAGGAACTGTGGTCTGAAAATCATCTGGCGTGGCTTGATAGGCGTAACGGACGTTTCATAGAGGTCTTTACTCCGTGTATCTGGTGGCCTGCTTTTGTTGGCGCCGTTTCAGATATGAAGAAAATCAGGGCTGTTATTGAAAAATATCTTTTAAACAGAGACAAATTTTGGGGGCAATATGGTATCCCCAGTGTGGCTTTCGATGGTGCTTCTTATAACGGAATGAAAGACGGCTATTACTGGCGCGGACAAATCTGGATGATTAACAATTATTCTGCCCTGGAAGTATTATTTCGCTATGGCTATAGTAAAGAAGCGGAGAAACTTCACGGCAGAATTCTTAAGACGATTTATCGTTCCGGTGGATTGTATGAAACTTACAATGCCGTTAACGGGGCAATTGGTTGGAGTTCGCGCGGCCCCGGTGATCCTTCCGTAATGCAGTTTGGCATGTCATCGGGGTGGGCAACCCAGATTGTTTTCTGCCGCTATCAGCATTTTCGTTATATATTCCCTGAAACAAAGGAAATCAGCGGCCATATTCAGTGGGCGACAACAATAGACCGTGAACCGGTTCTTTCCCCGCCCAGTGTTGAAATCAAACCCCGGAAAGCTGTCCTGCAGGTCAACTTGCCCGGTAAAATTTCTTATAATGTTCCCAGGATTATTTTAAATAGTGGTGACGGGAAACCTTTACTGGAATCAATGCATCTAAGGCTGCGCTTTGAAGATAGCAACGGTTTTGTCGGGCAGGATGATTTGATTGATTTTATATGGCGGGGCGAAAAGTTTCAGGTAAGGCCCGGTAAAGACTATCACCTGAAGCCATTTGCTTCATCCGGTAAAATTAGTAGTGTTTGAATTAAGAAAAGGGATTGCTGTCTTAATAATCTTCTAAAAAGCAGTTGTTGCAGGAGGTCATAATTTGTTATTTAGTTTGTTTGCCCGGGGCTTGATTTTTATGATATTTATTTCAGGTTCGCTCGTCATTGGTTATTCTATAACCCGTTTAATTGCCTACCTGATTCCATATCCCCAGTTCAGCGAAATATTTCTCTGGTCCGGGGCAGTTATGCTTTCTGCGGTTATGCTAATGGGAGTTGCCTATTCCTATGTTTACAAGGGTTTCGGTTCGCAGGCAGATATAACCCGACGTAATCCGACAGCAGGCAATAAAGTAGTATTGACATTTGATGACGGCCCCAGTGAGGCTTTTACTCCCGAGATATTAAAAATACTTGCTGAAAAAAAAGTTTTTGCCACTTTCTTTCTGGTCGGCAAGCATGTTGAACAGTATCCAGAAATTGCCAAACAAATTGTCGACCAGGGTCATGAAGTTGGGAACCATACTTACGGGCATATCACCGTGCCGAACTCGCCCCCTCCCCAGCTTACTGCCCAGATTATGCGGACAAACCTGATTATTTTGCAGCAAGCCGGGACATATCCACTTTATTTGAGGCCCCCCAGGGGTTTGTATGATATGCGCATGCGGCGTATTGCTAAATTATTGGGGCAGGAGCTGGTTCTCTGGAGCCTTTCTTCTCAGGATTGGCACCCACGGGCGACCACTGCCGGAGTAATCCGGCGTGTTCTTGATCGGGTATCGCCCGGTGATATAATTCTTTTTCATGACAGTGGTTCTCTTCTTAATAGTGAAGGCTCCAGCCGCCGGCCGACAGTTGAAGCTCTTGGGCCTATAATAGACGGTTTGAGAGAAAAAGGTTTGGATGTTGTTAAGCTGGAGGATTTTTTGGCCCTTCGCAAATAACAAGTGGTTCGCTCCTGCTGCCCTATCATTGAAGAAACTGTGTTCTTTACATAATATCCGGTTGTCCGTATTTCACGCCAAATGTGTCAACGGTTATTGTTTTTATCCTCTCATCGTCAAGAGGTTTGTCCCTGTGGTCGGTTGGTACGGATACAATACGATCTACTTCATCCATTCCTTCGACAACCCTGCCGAAAGCGGCATATTCACCATCTAAATGGGAGGCATCTGCAACTGTAATAAAAAACTGTGATCCGGCAGAGTCGTTATGTTGTGAACGGGCCATGGCAATAACGCCGCGACTGAAATTTAACTTGTTGGGATGTTTGTTCGCCGAGAATTCCCCCTTAATTTTATAACCCGGGCCACCTGTTCCGGAACCAAGAGGGCAGCCCCCCTGGATCATAAAGCCGGGAATAACCCGATGAAACTTAAGCCCGTCATAAAAACTTTTTTCAGTCAGGGCAATAAAGTTTTTCACCGTATTAGGGGCATTAACCGGGTCGAGTTCAACCTTAACTTGTTTCCCGCTTTCCATTTCAATTACAGCCAGTGGATTTTGTGTGTTCATATTTTCTCCTTTCAGATTTTCAAACGATCGGAAACGACAGTAAAAGCACTCATTTCCGGTTTTCCATGCCTTTTAGTTTTCCTGTTTTTCAATTCCCTCCTTTTCTGCTCTGTTTAGCTTAATATATTCATATGTGTGAGCGGCTATTATTTTTAATACAGTAAATATCGGAATGGCCAGGATAATTCCTAACAAACCGCCCAGGCGGCCAGCTACAAGCACAATAAGAATGATCGCCAGTGGACTTAAAGTAAGTTTGCGGCCCATAACCTGTGGTGAAATAATAAGACTTTCCATTTGCTGCACGATGACGATAACGATGATAACCAGCAGCATCATCAGCGGTGATTCAAGCAGACCGACTATAACGGCGGGGATAGCTCCGATAAAGGGCCCCAGGAAAGGTATGACGTTTGTAATCAGAATGAAGATAGAGAGGATCAGGGCATATTCCAAGCCGATTATTAAAAACCCAATATAGGCCAGGATTCCCACACATAGGCAGACAATGCCAAGGCCCTGGACATAAGAGCTGAGCAATTTATTCATTTCAGCCAGGGCGCTGTTGATGTTATCAGCGTATTCGGAAGGAGCGAAATGAGTGACAACTCCTTCTATCAGGCCCTGTCCTTTTTCTTTTAACATGTAATATAGCAAAAAAGGTATTATTATAACTGTTGTAAAAATATTAGCGGTAAAATCAAGGATCAAAGCAACACTTGTTGCAATTTGGGATAAAGCCCTGCTGGTCGCGCTGGCTATCTGATCGGTGATATTGTCAATATCCAGGGCATCGAGATCAATTAATTGGGCAAAAAAAGCGCTTTCTTCGATAACATTCAACAACTGTCTTGCTTCAGCTATTTTACCGGGAATATTTTCTACAAGTCTCGTGAATTCATACTGCAGGATTGGTCCGATTATAAGAAACAGCAGGACAAGAAGGCCGATAAAGACCAGGTAAATAATAGCGATAGACGCGGGCCGCGGCACCTTTTTTAAATGAAGCCAATCGACAAAGGGAAAAGTTATATAAAAAAGCGCTCCTGCAATAAGAAATGAGATAAAAAGAGCTTCAAAGGCAATGATAAAGGGCTGAAACACAAAAGTAATCTGGCTGCCGACATAGATAATTAAAAATAATAGCAGTATACCGACTCCGGTTTTAAAAAGTTTTGATTCCCACATGGCGCCTCCCCGTTCTTTTTCTTTATATTATACACATGCGGACCTAAACATTAAACCAAAAGCCGACATTTTGTCTTCATGGGGTCCGGTCTTGAAATATTTTTTGCGCATTCCCTCTATTAACTGGAGCAAGAATTTGCAGTATAATTATTAATGAATTGCAAACTTTGTTGTTAGCAAGCTGAAGTTGATGTTATTGCTTCAGTAAAGATATTAAGCTAAGGAAGGCCAGGGCTATGCTGCAGTAATTACTGCTACTGGGGGTTGTGATCGGTCCCAATAAATTTTCCGTGGTCCTGGCTTTGGGTGCGCTGGGAAAAGCTGCCCTGCGTTACAGGATGATCCTGGTTTTTGGTGTTCTTGAATTTGTGGCGCCCCTGCCTGGTAACAGTTCACACTATTCTATTATTTCTTTTGCAGTCTAGTTGTATCACTTAAAGTGCAAATATACCACCATAAAATAAAAATAATTAAAAAGAAACCCATGCTGTTAAGGCGGTCTTCCTTGCCGGGGCAATTATGGATATAATGACTAATTAAGAAGACCGTGTTGGAAGGAAGTGAACAGATGCTTAAGAACAGTGAAATAGAAGCTGCAATGAAGGTCAGGCTGGATCCCGGGTTTTTCGAGATGCCTGAGTTTGCTCCGGGGGTAAGAAGGGCTCCTTCAAGGGGTTTTACCCTCAGCCGGCAGCAAACCGAGACGGCTTTAAAAAATGCGCTGCGCTATATTCCTGAAGAATATCATCAAAGGTTAGCTTCTGAATTTCTTGAAGAATTGACGACCAGGGGTCGTATCTATGGTTATCGTTTTAGACCGGTCGGTAGTATAAAAGCAAAACCGATTGACCAGTACAAGGGCAACTGTATTGAAGGCAAAGCTTTCCAGGTAATGATTGACAATAACCTTGATTTTGATGTAGCCCTTTATCCCTACGAACTGGTTACCTACGGGGAAACAGGACGGGTCTGCCAAAATTGGATGCAGTACCGCTTGATAAAAAAATACCTGGAAGTGATGACAGAGCACCAGACCCTGGTGGTGGAATCCGGTCATCCGCTGGGTCTTTTTCGTTCCAAACCCGAAGCTCCGCGGGTGATTATTACTAACTCCCTTATGGTTGGAATGTATGACAATCCTGAAGACTGGAATGTGGCCGAGCAGATGGGGGTGGCCAATTACGGTCAGATGACGGCAGGCGGTTGGATGTATATCGGCCCGCAGGGCATTGTGCACGGCACTTTTAACACTATTTTGAATGCCGGCCGTCAAAAACTGGGCCTCAAAGCTGACGAAGATTTAAAAGGGGTGCTTTTTGTTACTTCCGGCCTGGGTGGAATGAGCGGGGCCCAGCCGAAAGCGGTTGAGATTGCCGGGGGTATTGGCATTATTGCAGAAGTTGACCCTTCGAGGATTAAAACGCGCCACGAGCAGGGTTGGGTCAGTGTGATAACCGATGACCTGGGTGAAGCTTTTCGTAAAGCTCTCGAGGCAAAAGAGGCAGGGAAGTCTCTTTCTATAGCATATCATGGTAATGTTGTTGATCTGCTGGCTTATGCTGTAAAACATGAACACGAAATAGATTTACTTTCAGATCAAACATCCTGCCATGCCGCCTATGACGGAGGGTATTGCCCCCAGGGTTTAACCTTTGAGCAGCGTACGGAACTACTTCAGAAAAACCGGAAGGAATTCAAAATAAATGTTGACCAATCCCTGCACAAGCACTTTGATTTAATAAAAATCCTGACTGAAAGGGGCACCTACTTTTTTGACTACGGCAATTCTTTTCTTAAAGCAGTATTTGATGCCGGGGTTAAAGAAGTGGCTAAAAACGGTTTTGACGCAAAAGACGGTTTCATATTTCCATCCTATGTGGAGGATATAATGGGTCCCGAGCTTTTTGATTACGGCTACGGTCCTTTCCGCTGGGTTTGTCTCAGCGGTAATCCTGAAGACTTAAAGAAAACCGATCGGGCAGCGATGGATTGTATCGATCCGAACTGCCGGGGTCAGGACCGCGATAATTATGTGTGGATCAGGGATGCTGAAAAAAACAACCTTGTTGTCGGTACCCAGGCTCGCATTCTTTACCAGGACCAGGCCGGGCGCACTAAAATCGCCCTCAAGTTTAACGAGCTGGTTCGTAATGGCGAGACAGGGCCTATTATGCTGGGGCGGGATCACCATGATGTCAGCGGCACTGATTCGCCATTCCGGGAAACTGCCAATATCAAAGACGGGAGCAATGTGATGGCCGAGATGGCCGTCCAGTGTTTTGCCGGAAATGCAGCCCGCGGGATGAGCCTGGTAGCCCTGCATAATGGTGGCGGAGTGGGTATTGGCAAAGCTATAAACGGTGGCTTCGGAATGGTTTTAGACGGAAGTGCAAGGGTTGACCGCATATTAAATACGGCCATGCCCTGGGACGTTATGGGCGGGGTGGCTCGCCGCGCCTGGGCCCGCAATGAAAACTCGATTACCACCGGTATTGAATATAACAGGGATAACTCTGATACAGATCAGGTAACCCTGCCTTACCTTGCCGATGGAGATATGGTAAAAGCCGCTGTCGGCAAAGCATTTAATAGCATTGGGGATAAGTAATAAAAAGCTACAATAGCAATAAATCGGAACAAATATCTTTTCTTCGAAGAATGAGGTCAAGTGAAGATATTAAACTTCAAAAAGCGATACCCGTCATGGCGCACTGATTGATAAGCGAGGGGCTTTAATAGCAGCCCTGATCCAAAAATGGCTTCTGTTTAAGTTACAGGACACTATACATTAGGAGCGTGTTTAGATGAGAGCAACCTTAATGATAAAAAATGCTGCCCAGGTGGTAACATCCAGGGGTGCTTCGGAAGTTCCCCTGACGGCAGAACATCAGGGTGAGGTCACGGTTTATGAGGATGGGGCCGTGGCCGTGGCAGGTGATAAAATCGTGGCGGTGGGAATTACCGGGGAACTCCTCGAAAAGGTAGAAGTTGATTCTCAAACAAAAATTATTGATGCCGGTGGCAAGGTAGTTTTGCCCGGCCTGGTAGATCCTCATACGCATGTGGTGTTTGGCGGTTCGCGGGAACATGAACTGGCTTTAAAACTGGAGGGAGTTCCTTACCTGGAAATACTGGCCCGTGGTGGCGGTATATTAAACAGTGTGGAAGCGACCCGTGCTGCTTCAGAAGAAGAGCTAATTAAAGCGGGCATTAAGTACTGCCGACAGATGCTGGTCCAGGGAACGACTACTGCCGAGGCGAAAAGTGGTTACGGGCTATCAACAGAGGCAGAAATAAAAACCCTTCAGGCTGTTAAACAGGTCGACAGCGCTCAGCCTGTAGATCTTGTTCCCACCTTTCTTGGCGCCCATGCTGTGCCCGGGGAGTATAAGGGGGAGCCTGATCGCTATCTTGACCTGGTTATCGATGAGATGCTTCCCCTGGTAGTGGGGAAAAACCTGGCCCGCTACTGCGATGTTTTCTGCGAAGAAGGAGTGTTTTCAATAGAACAGTCAAGGCGGGTTTTATTGGCTGCCCGTGATATGGGCCTCGGACTTAAACTGCATGCCGATGAAATTGCGCCCCTGGGCGGAGCCGAACTGGCTGCCGAATTGGGGGCCGTGTCAGCCGATCATCTTCTCGTCATTTCGGACGAAGGTATTAACAGGATGGCTGAAAAAGGGGTAATAGCCGTTATACTGCCGGGAACAACATTTTATCTGCGAGAAGATCATTATGCCCCGGCCCGAAAAATGATCGAAGCGGGAGTGCCGGTAGCCCTGGCTACCGATTTTAACCCGGGTAGTTCGCCTAACAATAACCTGCAGTTAATTATTAATATTGCCTGTCTTTATTTACGGATGACTCCTGCCGAAGTGATTAATGCTATAACGATAAATGCCGCGCATGCTTTAGGACGAGCTGCTGAAATTGGCAGTATTGAAGTGGGCAAAACTGCGGATATGGTTATATTCGACGCGCCTAATTATGACTATCTTGCATACCGTTACGGGACGAACCTGGTCAGCAGGGTTATAAAAAATGGGCATGTAGTAGTGGAGGTGTAGTTTTCAGATGACAAAAATAGTTCAGTGTGTTCCAAACTTCAGTGAAGGACGCAGGGTGGAAGTAATTGAAGAGATTACCGGGGCAATAAAAAGTGTTGCAGGGGTAACCCTTCTTGACTACTCACATGATGAAAGTCACAATCGCTCTGTAGTTACCTTTATCGGAAACCCGGAGGGTGTTATCGAGGCTGCATTCAGGGGGGCGAAGAAAGCGGCCGAAAAAATTGACATGTCCAACCACAGCGGAGGGCACCCACGGATGGGGGCCACCGATGTAATTCCTTTTATCCCGTTAAAGGGAGTAACGATGGAAGAATGCATCCAGATGGCAGAACAGTTAGGCCAGAGGTTGGCCGATGAGCTGAATATCCCGGTTTATCTCTATGAAGAAGCTGCTTCTAAGCCGGAAAGAAAAAATCTCTCAGATGTGCGACGTGGGCAATTTGAGGGTTTAGTTGAATCGATCAAAGAACCAGATCGCAAACCTGATTTTGGCCCGGCTGAAGTCCATCCCCGGGCGGGGGTAACTGCTGTTGGGGCCAGGCCGCCATTAATTGCCTATAATATCAATCTTGATACGGCTGAGGTATCAGTGGCCAAAAATATTGCCCGGGCAATAAGAGGCAGCAGCGGAGGTTTCCCCTCGGTTAAAGGGCTGGGGATTATGATCGAGGAAACCGGAAAAGCCCAGGTAACAATTAACGTTTGCGATTATAAAAAAGTGCCACTGCACCGTATATTTGAACTGGTTAAAAGAGAAGCAAAGCGCTATGGAGTTTCAGTAACTGGCAGTGAAGTAATCGGCCTGGTACCGCTCGATGCCCTGGTTGATGCAGCAGAATTTTACTTGCAGGTAAATGGTTTTGAACGCAGCCAGGTTTTAGAGAATAGATTATTGGAGTGATAAAATGAGAAATAAACTACATCAAAATAATGATAGCCTCGATAGCAGCAACAGCTTGAGTGGTGGTCTAAACGGCAGTTTTAATAAACCTGATTTAAAAGCGGTAATGCGTCTATATATCTTTATATTTGTCCTGCTCCTGACCTTCGGGGCTTTGGCACAGACTATGCACTTCGAAATTGGAATGATCGTGACCCAGGTAGTTTTAATTCTTCTGCCTGCTCTCATTTTTCTGCAGAGATACAGGGTTGACATGCTTCAGTTTTCCCGCCTTTATCCGCTCCAGATAAAATATGTTCCGACAATAATTGTCCTGGCAGCATCAATGTGGGCGCTTAACATGATTATTGCCGCCGGCCTGGTAACCGGCTTGATGGAATATGGTTATGAACCGATTGCAGTTCTCGAACCCCCGGCAACTTTCCAGGAATATTTAATACTTCTGCTGGTGTTGTCTGTTTTTGCCGGGATTTGTGAAGAGGTTTTGTTTCGGGGGACAATAATGCCTTCTATGGAAGAACACGGCCTGGTACCGGCAATTGTTTTCAGCTCGCTGCTTTTTGCGCTCTTTCATATAACCTTTCTCAACCTTGTCACCACCTTTATTCTGGGTATTGTCATGGCCGTTGTAGTTATTAAAACCGGTTCCCTGTGGGGTGGAATACTATACCACATGCTAAATAACTTTATAGCAGCTACATACCTTTATTTTGCAGGGCAGCAGGAAGCAGCATCAGAAGTTAATCCGCAGGATTACTGGGTGCTCCTTCCCCTGGGTATCATTGCTCTTGCCGGATCTTACTATAGTTTACGTTTGCTGCAAAAGCAGTCAGGGAGAGAGCCGCTTCTTAAAAACCGCAAAAACTGGCTGCCTCGCGGTTGGTTTAGCAGGTATTTTGTGATTGCGTTAATTCTATTTTTGATAATGGCTTTACTAGAGTTTGCGATCGGTTTTAACTGGTTGGGATTACCCGAGTTATAATTAAATTTGCAAGGAGGTTTACATCATGGGTTTGGAAGGAAAACATGTTGCTATTCTGCTTGAAGAGATTTATGAAGATCCTGAATTCTGGTATCCTTACTACCGCTTTTTAGAGGCCGGGGCGAAAGTAACGGTTATTGCCCCCGAGGTAAGAGAGTATAAAAGCAAGCATGGGTTTCCTGCCAGGGCTGATCTGGCAGCGGCGGAAGCAAAGGCAGCCGAATATGATGCCGTTATAATACCCGGAGGTTACTCGCCCGATCACATGCGCCGCTCGAAAGAGCTGGTCGGCTTTTTAAAGCAAACCTTTGAGCAGGGTAAAGTAATTGCCGCTATTTGTCATGGACCATGGATGCTTGCTTCAATCGGGGCGGCAAAAAACAGGAAAATGACTGCTTTCTTTTCTATAAAAGATGACCTGGTTAATGCCGGCGCACAGTATGTAGATGAAGAAGTAGTTCGTGACGGGAACATAATAACCTCGCGCACCCCGAAAGATCTGCCTGCTTTTTGTAGGGAAATCATCGCTGCTCTTGGTGGCTAAGCGGAATATCATACAACCATTATGCTTTTCTTCTTTACAATCTGAGCGGAATATGGGATAATCAGAAAATAAAGCAAAAGGAGAGTGGTTCCGATTTTTTACAAAAAGAAGTTGATCTTACCGGTTTTAATTGGCCTGTTTTTAGCGTTGTTTATGGTCAGCGGATGCGATTCACCTGAAGAAGTTGTTCCTGCCCCCGAAGAGGAAGAAGCGGTTGACCCGGTCGAGGAAGAAGCGGTTGACCCGGTCGAGGAAGAAGCTGATGCCCCGGAAGAAGTAGCATTTACGATGGATGAAATTGCCCGTTATGACGGGAAGGACGGAAATCCCGCTTACATTGTAGTTGATGGCGTAGTATACGACGTCACAGATGTCGGTCCTTGGGGTTCAGGTTCGCATTTTGGTTTCGAAGCAGGAGCCGATGTGACTGAAGCCTTAGAAGATGCAGCGCCCCATGGTGCAAATATGCTCAACCAGGCGGAGGTTGTCGGGAAGATAGGTGAATGATACTTTTTTAAAAGTGCAAAATTTCGTTATTTTAAAGTCTGATTAATGTATTATTTATTAGCGGCGGAGTTGCTCAGGCGAGTCCGTCGCTGTTACTTTTCACTTTAAAAAAAAGGCCTCTTTCTTTTTTTTCAGCCTCTATTGTGCCCCGTTCCAGTAAAAAATTGATCTGTTTTTGAATTTCTACCGGTCTTAAGTTTATAATCTGCTGCAGGTCTTTAATCGTGCACGGTCTTCGCTGCAGGGTGCGAATGATCTGGCTGTTATGTGAATCGTCGCAGGAAGAAATATTTCGCCTCGGGCGGTATTCCCCGATCAGTTCTGCCTTACAGAGGAAGTCAGCGATTTCTTTCATCCTTATGTTATCTACTTCTTCGACCCAATCTTCTGTGCCCGGCCGATCCAGCGTTCCGATCTGAACCCGGTCAGGATTTATTTTCTCTATAGCTTCATTCAGTCTAAGCAATTCTTCGGGACTATCATTTAAACCTTTTACAAAAAATATCTCTAGAATAATCTGGCCTGAATATTCACTGCGCAGCCTTGTCAGGCCGTCAATAGTGGAGGTACAATCAATGCTATTGTGCGGTCTGTTAATCCTGGCAAAAGAATTCTCGCTGGCTGCGTCGAGTGAAGGTATGATCAGGTCAATTTCAGATACCGCGGAGCGTACAGAGGCAGTGGTAAAAAGAGTGCCATTTGTTAACAGGCAAACCTTGTAACGGGGAAAATTGTTTTTTATATAATCAACCACTTTGCTTATTTGTATGTTCAGGGTCGGTTCCCCGGAACCGGAAAAAGTGATGTAATCAAGCCTGGGCGCTGCAGAGAGGTAATTACCTAACTCATCAATTACTGACTGTACGGGAATGTATTCCTTCAAATCGGCAGTTAAGTTGGTTGTCTCGCCGCATTCACAGTAAATGCAGTTAAGAGTACAGGTTTTATACGGGACAAGATCGACACCGAGTGATAGACCAAGACGTCGCGATGGGACAGGTCCAAAAATATGTTTATATTTCATTAATATCCCCCTTTAATATATTATAGCAAAGAAGTTATTGACATATACCCATAAAGGTTCTATAATTTATTATAGATATATACCCAATATATTTCAAGTGTTTATATTTTGAATGGAGGCTGAGGCTGTGAACGAAGACAGGCAAACAGAAGAAGTGGCCTTATCAACAGGACTCAAGCTGTTAGGTCGGTTACCCCTTGATCCCGAGTTATCAAAGCTTGCGGATAGCGGGGCTGTCGAGAACTACCCGGTTGAGATGTTTAATAAAATTACAGACCGCTTTAATGAAATGGCAGAAAAAGCAAATTGATCCGGGATAAAAATCAGGAGGTGGGTTTTATGAGGTTAGCAGTATGTGCGCAGGATGAAGGGCTAAAGGCAGAAGTTGACCAGCGTTTTGGGCGTTGTCCCTATTTCGTAATTGTCGATACCGGGAATAAGGAGAAAACTGTTTCAGTTCGCAATTCTCACGCTGAGGCATCAGGAGGAGCAGGTCCGCAGGCTGCCCGTTTACTGGCTGAACTTGGCATTGATGCAGTTGCTTTAGGTAATGTAGGGCCAAACGCAGTGGCTGCTCTTGAAGCGGCTAAGATTGAAGCTTATAGCGGGGCAGCTGGTACTGTTGAAGAGACCGTGCACAGGTTCAATGAAGGTGAACTAACCCTGGTTTCCGAAGCAACAGTATCATCCCATTCGGGAATAAGAACTGATCAGAATGAATAATAAGGGAGGCTGATAGGATTGATTGTCGCGATAGCAACTGAGAACAATATGGTCGCACAGCATTTTGGACGTTGTCCCGAATATACTATCTATAAGGTGGATAATCGGTCTATTGCTGAAGAAAAAGTAGTTCCTAACCCCGGTCATGAACCCGGTTTTTTGCCCGGTTACCTGGCCAGCATGGGTGTAAAGTGTATTATTGCCGGGGGTATGGGCCAGCGGGCCCAGTCTCTCTTTGTCTCAGAAGGGATAGAAACCTATGTCGGCATAAGTGGGCCGGTAAAAGGGGTAATCGAAACATACCTTTCCGGTGAACTGCGTCCCGGGATAAGTAGTTGTGAGCATCCCCATGGTAATAACGGCTGCAGTTCATAAGCCAAGCAAACTTAAGTGAAAGGAGGTTATGATCATGCCTGGTTTTGATGGAACAGGCCCGATGGGCAGAGGTCCCGGAACCGGGGGTGGATTTGGTCCCTGCGGCGCTGGACGTCCCCGTATGAGGTATTTCAGGGGCGGAGGCTTTGGCCGCGGTCCCGGATGGGGACCCGGAAGAGGAGCCAGTACCTGGCAGTACGGCAAACCACCTTTTTATTACGAGCCTGCCTTGGCAGGTCCTGAAGATGAGAAAGCATTTTTACAGGAACAGTCTGAACAACTGAAATCAGATCTGGAGCAAATGGAAAAAAGAATAGCGGAACTGGAACAGCAGTAGCTTTTTGAGCCTCAGGTGACAAGTTATATCTTGTCACCTGAGGCTATAATCAAGAAAAAGATTTCAGGCACAGAGATGGGGGAACTTAATGTTAAACGTTGTTATTGCCAGCGGTAAGGGAGGCACCGGTAAAACAACTGTCGCTGTTAACCTGGCCCTGGCTTTAGAAGAAAATATTCAACTACTTGATTGTGACGTAGAAGAACCGAATGCTCACCTGTTTCTAAAACCCAAAATAGAGCAATCATATGATGTTGGCATTCCGGTGCCGACTGTAGACCTGGAGAAGTGTAATTTTTGTGGTTACTGTGCAGAGATATGCGCTTTTAATGCCCTTGCTGTTTTTCAGGATCAGGTCATGGTTTTACCTGAATTATGTCATGGTTGCGGCAGCTGTGCCTACTTATGTCCACAAAAAGCGATAATAGAATTTGAACGTCCAATCGGCATTGTGGAAAAGGGTTTAGTGGGAAGATTGTCTTTTGCCCGGGGATCCCTTAATCCCGGCGAAGCGATGTCTCCGCCTTTGATAAACGCTGTAAAGAGGCTTATAGATCCTGAAGCTTTTACGATTATAGATGCTCCGCCGGGCACATCATGTCCGGTTGTCGCTGCTGTGAGCGGGTGCGATTTTTGCCTGCTGGTAACTGAACCGACCCCCTTTGGCTTAAACGATCTTGATCTTGCCCTGCAAATGATTCGTAAGTTGAATATTCCAGCGGGGGTGGTAATTAACCGCTGTGATATAGGTGATCAAGCAGTTGAACAATACTGCAAAAAAAACAAATTGCCGGTATTGCAGAAAATACCCTGGGATTATGAACTGGCCAGGCTATATGCCCGGGGTGAAACGGCAGTTCTTCATTTGCCGAAATGGCGCCTCCGGTTTCAAAGTCTTTATGCCCGAATAACGGAACTTGCCAGGGAGGTTGCTAAGTGATGAAAAAAATTACCATCATAAGCGGTAAGGGCGGAACGGGAAAAACTTCTCTTACTGCATCTTTTGCCGCCATAACAAGGAACAGGGCAATACTTGTCGACGGTGATGTCGATGCAGCCAATCTCAGTCTGATTACAGGCCCGACCAGTAGTGAAAAGTTTGAATTCCGGGCTTCCAGGGTAGCCGACATTAATAAGGAAAAATGCGAAGATTGCGGTTTATGTTTTGACCTGTGTCGATTTGCTGCCATTTCCGGAGATTATGTTGTTGATCCGATTTCTTGTGAGGGATGCGGTTTTTGTTATCATGTCTGCCCGCATGATGCTATTCGGATTAGGGAAGGGCTGTCAGGCCTCTGGTATATTTCGCAAACTCCTTACGGAATCCTGGTTCATGCTCGCCTGGGTATAGCTGAAGAAAATTCTGGTAAGCTGGTTACGACAATCCGCACCAGGGGTGAAGAATTGGCAGTGTCGGGTAATAAAGAATATATTATTATTGACGGTCCTCCAGGCATTGGCTGCCCGGTTATCGCTTCTCTCACAGGGGTAGATGCTGCCCTGATTGTTACAGAGCCTTCTGTATCCGGAATCCACGATCTGGAAAGAATCCTTGCAGTTTGCCGCCACTTTGATGTGCCGGCGGCAGTATGTATTAACCGGTATGACCTGGACGAAGAACAATCTGCTGTGATTGAAAGTTACTGTCTAAATGAAAATATTTGTATTGCCGGTAAAATTCCTTACGATAAAATTTTTACAGAGGCCATGATTCAGGGTCTTCCGGTGGTAGAATATGATAACGGGCAGTTGTCTGGAAAGATTAACGCGGTTTGGGAACATTTAATGGGATGGTAAAATCTATTGTTTTCTGATGCTTTATTTGCTAAAATAAATGCAAGCAATTTAATAAACTTAGAGGAGTTTAAAATAATGCCTCGTCCATTTAAAGCCCGCCGGGTGAGTGAGATGCCGCGTTATACCTATTTTAAACCAACAGGTATTCCGATGCCTCTACTTGAAGAAGTTGTGCTTACCGTTGATGAAGTAGAGGCCCTTCGCTTAAAAGATATTGAAAAGCTGGAGCAGCATGAGTGTGCTGAAAGAATGAATGTAGCCCAGAGTACCCTGCAGAGGATTCTTATTTCTGCACGTGAGAANTTGACCCGGGCAATTATCGAAGGTAAAGCGCTGCGAATTCATGGCGGACCCTACGCATTGTCCGGTGAACGAGTCTGCCCCCGCTGCCGCCGTCATAGAAGAGGCAATGAAGAGCAGGGACGGGAAGATTGCCCGGAATGCGATGTTTAGAAGCAAGACAAGTATGCCCCCTACAAACCAGGCAATTTTGGAAAGATCATAAGCTGGTTTGTTTATATATATTTTTAAACAGTATAAAATTTTTTAATCATGATGATAATTAATTATTCTTTACTTGCCAGGTAACTTTAAAAGTAATAAGCTATAGATATTAATTAGCTTATTACTTTTTTTGGGAGTTTTTATGGAAATATCAGTGAAAAGTACTGAACGCGAAAGAGCGGGCATGTTATACGGAACTGCATCATTTGTTCTTTGGGGCTTACTTCCGATATATTGGAAACTTCTGCAGGCTGTGCCATCTATTGAGGTTCTTGCCCACCGCATATTCTGGTCTTTTATTGTCATGGCCATAGTAGTTGTTGTAACAAAAGGCTGGGGTGAAATTGTTTCATCTGCCGGTGACAAAAGAAAACTACTGCTGATGTTTTTTTGCGGTGTATTAATAAGTGGCAACTGGTATGTTTATATTATGGCCGTCAATACCGATCAGGTTATAGCAGCAAGCATCGGTTATTTCATCAATCCGCTGGTTGTGGTTCTACTGGGAGTCATTGTTTTGAAAGAGACCCTGAATCGCTGGCAGTTGACAGCAATAATTCTTGCTGCCATCGGGGTGCTTATTGTTTCTTTGCAATACGGGAAAATACCCTGGATAGCACTTATCCTCGCAGGCAGTTTTGCGCTCTATGGTTTGATTAAAAAGATGATTCAAATAGATCCGATTACAGGCTTGACCCTGGAAACATTCTTCGTTATGCCTGTCGCCCTTGTTTACATCCTTAAGCTAGAGGCAGGTGGTGGTGGTGCTATGGGGGGATCACCTTTTCTGATTAGCATTATTTTAATCGGTACAGGCGTAATTACCTCGGCACCCCTGCTGCTCTATGCTAAAGGAATTGGAAACACGACCTTTTCGATGATTGGCTTTCTCCAATATATTGCCCCTTCTATGAAGCTGTTTTTAGGGGTTATTGTTTTTAAAGAATATTTTTCTTTTTATCATTTTCTCAGTTTTAGTTTTATCTGGGCAGGTCTGGCCATTTTTACCCTCGCTAATTTAGGGGTATTAAAAGCGCCCTATTCTGTGGCGGTTGGTCATGAAGAACAAGATGAAGCTCCTCGGGGAGCTTAGATCCCGGCACAAATTATTGTTCCGGATTGCAAGTTTTAGGGTGAAATCCGGTTTTTAAAGTACTTATCAGTTACAGCCTTAAAAGCCTGTTTTTATGTTAGTTAGACAAGCATAGTCTGCCGTGCTATAATATCTTCGACAGCAATATAAGAGTAGATCAGGTGTCAGTAGACTGAATAGGGAAGCCGGTGAAAATCCGGCGCGGTCCCGCCACTGTAAGTGGGAAGCATCTCCTCGAAGGCCACTGGTTTTAATAAACCGGGAAGGCAGGGGATGCAGTGAACACGAGCCAGGAGACCTGCCTGATTGTGCGCTTAACCCCTTCGGGTGAAAGGGTAAGGCGGGGTAAAAACCACGTTTTGCCGTGGTTTTTTGTTTTACATAAAAGACTTTAGACAAAAGAATAGGAGAGTTTAATGATGATAAAAGAACAATTACTTATTGTGTTGTTAATTTTGTTCGTGCTAATTGCTGCTGTTGGCTGTAGTGAGCTGAATGAGGTCGTCGAACAGGAGGAGCTCCTGGAAACTAATGGAGCCGTAGTTGTTTCTGACCAGATGGGTCGCAAGGTTATTGTTGAAGATGTTCCGCAGAGGATTATTTCCCTTTCTCCGAGTAATACTGAGGTGGTTTTTGCTTTAGGGCTTGATGATCGAGTTGTTGGCGTGACCGAATACTGCAATTACCCACCTGAAGCGCTGGAAAAAGATCAAGTCGGCGGCTTTAGCACTCCCAGTATCGAGCGGATAGTTGAGCTGGAGCCCGAACTTATACTGGCTTCGACTATCCATGAAGAGGAAGTAATCAGGTTGGAAGAACTGGGTCTACCGGTTTTGGTGGTGGAATCTTCTACGTTGATCGATTTATATACAAGTATTTCTCTTGTTGCAGAAGTTACAGGTATCGTAGATGACGGCGAAGCTCTGATTGACTCGATGCGGAAAAGAATTAATGCAGTTGAATCAATTGTAGCCGGAATTGATCCGGAAGATAAAGTCCGGGTTTATTATGAAGTATATTCTGATCCGTTAATGAGTGCAGGAAAGGGTGCATTTATCAATGAAATAATTTCCCTGGCCGGCGGGGTTAATATATTCGCTGATATTAATGAAAATTATCCCACGATCAGCGCTGAGGTGGTGGCTGAAAGGCAGCCTGATATCATCTTGTTTCCTGATTACCATGGCACTGCTGACTTTGTTATAGACGGCATGACAGCCAGGCCGGGCTGGGAAAGCATTCCTGCTGTTCGAGAAAACAGGGTATATGCTATTTCAGATGATACATTTGCCCGACCGGGTCCTCGTGTTGTCGAGGCAGTAGAAGAAGCGGCTGAAATTTTTTATCCTGAACTGTTTTAAAATAGGAAACAGTTGGCAGAAGCCGTAATCTAAAAGGCAGGTTGATTGAAACGGTTAATCTCTTGCAGTATAAAAAACTAAAAGCGGGGATGATGATCAGGCCGATATTTATGGCTGTCCTTTTTATGCTTCTTGTTTTTTCTACAATTGCGGCTATGGTTTGGGGAGCGGTAGAGATAGCCTGGCGTGATATTTTTGTGATTCTTGCTAATACGCTGCCCTTTTATGAATCTGTGGCCGGCACGGAGATAACACAGGTCTACAGGGATATCCTCCTGCAGATCCGTGTGCCGCGAGTTATACTGGCAGCAGCGGTAGGGAGTTCGCTGGCTGTTTCCGGTGCAGTTTTCCAGGGTCTATTCAGAAACCCGATGGCCGATCCTTACGTTATTGGGATATCATCAGGGGCGGCCCTGGGTGCTGTTTTTGCCATGCTTGGTGGGTTCAGCCTGGCCCTGGGTGGCTTTGGGGCCGTGCCTCTTTTTGCCTTTGCCGGTGGAATATCAACCATGATGCTTGTTTACAGTATGGCGAGGGTTGGCAGGGCTGTCCCTGTGATGACCCTGCTTTTGGCCGGTATTGCTGTTAGCGCTTTTCTTTCAGCCCTGGTTTCTTTGTTTACGTATTTTGCCGGGGAAAAGCTGCATATGGTTGTTTTCTGGATGATGGGCGGCCTGGGAGGAGCAACCTGGCAGCAGGTACAGGTCATGGTTCCCTACGCCCTGGCCGGGTATATCTGTGTAAGTTTCTTTTCCCGTGAGCTAAACGCGATGCTGCTCGGTGAAGAAACAGCCAGCAATCTTGGTGTCAATACTGAACAGGTTAAAAAGATTCTTCTGGTTGGTGCTTCACTGTTAGTGGCGGCAGCTGTTTCAACCAGCGGTATTATCGGTTTTGTCGGGCTGGTCGTGCCGCATTTTGTGCGCCTTGTCGCCGGTCCCGATCACCGCTTTCTTATACCTGCTTCCGCCCTGCTGGGCGGCTCTTTATTGATCGCAACTGATACCCTGGCTCGCATAGTTATTGCACCCTCGGAGCTGCCTGTAGGAATAATTACCGCGCTGATTGGAGCACCGATGTTTATATATTTATTGAAAAAGCGTCGGAAACTGCGCTACTTTGGCGGAGGAGGATAGACTGATGGGTTTGAACATTGACGTGCATGACTTACAACTGACCTATGATACCCATCCTGTTCTTGATGGAACTGAATTCAGGGTAGAACGCGGTGATCTGGTGGCTCTGCTTGGCGCTAACGGTGCTGGAAAATCGACCCTGCTGCGCTGTATCAGCCGTATTTTGCAGCCGACAGGTGGCCAGATTATACTCGAGGGTAAGCATCTGCAGAATTTTAATACAAAAGAGGTTGCCCGGTTGATGGCGGTTGTGCCCCAGGAAACTACTGCTGATTTTGATTTTACGGTTGAAGATATAGTAATGATGGGCCGGTTCCCGTATTTGCGCCGCTTCCAAAAAGAAGATCAGGGAGATCAGGAAATAGTCCGAAGGGCTATGGAGATGACAGGTATATCTCACCTCGCTGATCGTTCTATTGCTACTTTGAGCGGTGGTGAAAAACAAAGGGTGATAATGGCCAGGGCTGTCAGCCAGCAGCCTGAAGTTTTACTATTAGATGAACCGACAGCCAACCTGGATATCGGCTACCAGTCAATGCTGCTAGAACTGGCTTCCCGCCTTAATCGTGAAAAGGATGTTACTGTTATTGCCGCCATTCACGATATAAACCTGGCAGTTCACCACTTTAACCGTTTTATTTTATTGTCAGGAGGAAGAGTTCTGGCAGCGGGAAGGGCTGAAGAAGTTATAACTCCTGAAAATATCCAAAAATCTTACGGTGTGTCGGCCTCTACTTACCGGCATCCTTTGCACGGGGTTTTGCAGGTGAGTGTTGTCGGTAACCGAAAGAATGGCGAACATGAAGAAGGGGGACCAGCCGCGCATGTTATTGGCGGAGGAGAAGAAGCCCTGCCTGCCCTGGAACTGCTCAGTCAGAAGGGCTGCCGGCTCTCTGTAGGTCCGGTTTCGGCCCAGGACAGCGGCTGCCGGTTTGCCCATTTCCACAGTCTGCCTGTTATTATTGTCCCCCCCTTTACCAGCATGAACAGCGAACACAGGTCAGAACACATCAAGATGATGCGTGAAGCTGATCTCATAGTTGTGCCGCCAATACCTTTTGGCGAAGGTAATCTACCTATTTTTGAAGAGGTGGAGATTATATTAAAAGAAGGTAAAGCTGTCTATATTATTGACCTGGAAGGAGTAGAAGCTCGTGATTACAGCGGCAGGGCACGAAATCTTCTCAAGGGTCTAATAAAGCAGGGGGCAGTGGCATTGGAAAAAGTGGAAGATTTACCTGCAGTTATTAACAGTGGTTATAACCGTGATGGAGGCGGAGTAAATGAGCGGTAAGGTTGAAGTTGATGCTCAAAACCTGGTGGTCATAACCGGCGGAGTACGCAGCGGAAAGAGTTTGTTTGCCGAAGGCATGGCAGCACAGAGCGGCAAAAAAGTTATATACCTGGCCACGGCCAGGGTTGAAGATGATGAAATGCGTGATCGGGTTGCCCGGCACCGCAAAAGACGCCCGCCAAATGTTCGCACATTGGAGGAACCGCTCGAGCCGCACCTGGTACTGCAAAAAGAAAGCAGTGCAGAAAGCTTGATTCTGGTCGATTGCCTGACCCTGTTAATCAGCAATCGCATCCTAAACGAGCTGGACAGCCACGGGGCGGTAAGAGAGGGAGAGGATATTTACGCTGACGAAAAAATCATTGAAGCTGCTGCTGGGCGCACTTATGATTATATAGAAATGTTTACAGAAACGGCCAGGGATTGCTCTGCCGATGTCCTGGTAGTAACTAATGAAGTTGGAATGGGTGTGGTGCCGAATTATCCTGTAGCACGAGCTTTTCGGGACCTGTCAGGCCGGGCTAACCAGGTCCTGGCGGCGGCAGCCAACCAGGTTTGGGTGGTAGTCTGCGGAATCCCGCAGCGTTTAAAATAAATGGATCCGGCCCTGTTGACAATAGCTGTCCTCTCTGCGGCTTTCGTATTAGATTACATTATCGGAGATCCGCGCCGTCTGCCTCATCCTGTTCGTTTATCAGGGGCAGTTATCGACTACATGGAAAAGATGGTCCGCAAATTTTTTACTACCCCTTGCGGTTTAAAAGTCGGTGGGGCGTTAATTGTATTTATAACTGCTGCAGGTGCTGTTGTTGTTACTATTCTTTTGCTGGCCGCGGCATATCGTTTGCACCTGGCGGCAGGTTTGGCGCTTGAAATATATATTATATTTACAACCCTGGCCGGGGGAGATTTGCGAAATCATGTTGCAAGAGTTAAACGAGACTTGCAAAGTGGAGAAATTGAAAAAGCGCGGGCAAGTGCTGCCCTTTTGGTCAGCCGCGATACTTCTTTTTTAGATGAAAGCGGTATTTCCAGGGCAGCCCTGGAAAGCCTTTTTGAAAACAGCGCCGATGGCCTGGTTGCCCCATTTTTATTTGCCGCGGTTGGCGGACCTGCTGCGGCGGTGCTGTATAAGACTGTAAATACACTTGATTCTATGCTTGGTTACAAAAATAAAGAATATCAAAATATCGGCTATTTTGCCGCTAAAACTGATGATGTCTTTAGCTATATTCCCGCCCGCCTTACTGCTTTATACATTATCCTGGCGGCAGCAGGGCGTGGCAGGTGGCGCCAGGGACTGCGAGTATTGGCTTCAGATCGTCATAAGCATCAAAGCCCAAATAGCGCCTGGCCCGAAGCAGCGGCAGCGGGTGTCCTCGGAGTAGGATTTGGTGGTGTCGATTACTACCGTGGTGAAATAATTGAAAGACCGCAGATCAATGAATCGGGCAAGAAGCCGCTAAGTGTTGATATTGGCCGCGGCCTGGCCCTGTTTCGTATTATATCTTTACTTGCTTTTATCAGTCTGATTTATTTATCATATTGGTTAAGGATCTGGGAGGCGCTGTCTTTTTGAAAAACTATTTGCGTGCGCTATCTTTTTTAACGATTATCCCGCTGCCCTTTGTTCGCTTCGGATCTGACGGCAGGGAACTTTCAAATTCTGCTGTCTTTTTCCCCCTCGTTGGTGCAACCATTGGATTACTGCTGGCTATTGCAGCCTGGCTGCTTCTCCATCTGTTCCCTGTTTCTCCTGCAGTTGCAGCTGTTTTGATTCTGAGTTTTTTTCTGACCCGCGGACTTCATTTCGATGGTTTGGCCGATACTGCCGACGGCCTGATTGGGACCACCAGCAGGGAAAAGGCTTTCAAGGCGATGGAAGATAGTGCTGTAGGGGTGATGGGCGCTGCTTCGCTATTTTTTATATACCTGCTTAAATTTGCCCTGCTTGGCGAATTCAGCTCCGCAGTTTTGCCATTTGCCCTGCTCTTTATGCCCCTGGCCGGAAGATGGGCTATAGTTTATGCCGGGGCCTGGTTTTCACCGGCTCGTAATATAGGATTGGGCAGTATGTTCCTGCGCGGTTTACGCTGGCCGATTTTACTTAAAGCATCTCTCTTAACTGCAGTGCTGTTTTTTGTGTTTGCCTGGTGGTATCTTTTATTGCTTATCCCCGTGATTATCGGTTGCCTGCTGTCTCTTGCGGCAGCCCATCTGCTGGCTTTTTATGTTTCACGCCGCCTTGGCGGGATTACCGGTGATATTCTCGGAGCGACCAGTGAAGTAGGAGAAGCAGTATTCCTCATTGGGTTTTATATCGCCCTGGAGCAGGGCAGCGCCGCAGAGCTGCTGGTAAAGGCGGTGATTCTATAATGTTAAGGGCCTTTGATGATCAGACAGGCGGTCACGGTGGTGACCTGGTCGGCGCTGCCAGTCAGTGGGGTGCTGATAAAAAAGAACTGGTTGATTTTAGCAGCAACATAAATCCGTTGGGTCCGCCTGCCGGATTGCTCGCTTATTTAAAAGAAGCGCTGCCTGATATTGTAGCCTACCCGACTCCACAGGCCCGTGAACTGCGCGCCGGCTTGGCAAATTATTTAAATGTGGCCCCGGAGCAGCTTTTGCCCGGTAACGGAGCTAATGAGCTTATCCATTATATTCTCTTATGGCGCAGGCCTAAAAAGGTTTTTGTGCCGGCTCCCTCTTTTTCTGAATATGAAAGAGCGGCGGTTCTGGCCGGTGCTGAAGTTGAGCGCTACTGTCTGCTGCCCGGAGAAGAGGACGATTTTGNTTCCCTGGGCCGCAGGTTGGAACGTGGGGATCTGCTTGTTTTCTGTAATCCCAATAACCCCACAGGAGTGCTTTACCCGAGCCGCGATCTGATTGGCCTCCTTGAAGCTGCAGCCGGGCGGGGTGCGGAAGTGATGATCGACGAGAGTTTCGTGTTCCTGACCGGAAAGCCGGAAGAAAGTTTGCGGAAAATAAAAAGTGATCATCTCTGGGTGGTAATTTCCCTGACCAAACTCTGGAGCCTGCCCGGGTTACGCCTCGGGTGTGCCATCGGTCCGCAGGGTGATATAGAGAAGATAACCCGCTGGGGCGATCCCTGGAGGGTTAACCACCTGGCCCAGCAGGCCGGACTCTACTGCTTGAAGTCTTCAGGTTACCTGGAAAAAAGTCTGGCCCTGATTGAAGGGGAGCGCAAATTCCTCATCCAGGGTTTTCAGGATATGGGTGTTTTTCATGTTTATGAGGGTGCTGCCAACTACCTGCTGCTGCGGAGTTTGCGTCCCTCTTTCCAGGTTGCCGATTTTCAGGATTATCTTGCCAGAAGAGGGGTGCTGGTCAGGCGGGCAGATAACTTCTATAACCTGGATCAGCGTTACTTCAGGGTTGCAGTGCGCCGGCGTTCCGAGAACCTGCGCCTGTTAAAAGAGATTGATGCATATTTAAAGAGTGGCAGCGGAGGTGAAGTTATTTGAAAGGTACATTGATGGTACAGGGCACTGCTTCTTCAGTCGGCAAAAGTCTTTTATGTGCAGCCTTTTGTCGCATCTTAAAGCAGGATGGCATCAGTACTGTCCCATTTAAATCTCAAAACATGGCTCTTAACTCATACGTGACCGGGGATGGTTTCGAAATGGGTCGGGCCCAGGTTGCCCAGGCCGAGGCGGCGGGGATAGCCCCGAAAGTAGAGATGAATCCGGTTCTCTTAAAACCGACTTCAGACCAGGGTTCGCAGGTCATTGTTATGGGCCGGCCCGTGGGCAATATGGCGGCTATGGATTACCTGCAGTGGAAAGAAGAACTGCTCCCCGTGATTGATAAGGCTTTTGCCACCCTTGCAAAGGATCATGACGTTGTGATCATTGAAGGGGCCGGAAGTCCGGCGGAGATCAATTTGCGGGAAAAGGATCTTGTTAATATGGGCCTGGCCTGCCGTCTGAGAGCCCCGGTTTTATTGGCTGGTGATATTGATCGTGGCGGTGTTTTTGCTTCCCTGTACGGGACTGCCGCCCTGCTGTCGCCTGCAGAACGCGATCTGCTGAAAGGGGTAATAATAAACAAGTTTCGTGGTGATCTTAAGGTATTAGAACCGGGGTTGAGGCAGCTGGAAGAGCTGATTAAAAAGCCAGTTTTAGGAGTAGTTCCTTACATGCGTCTCAATCTTGATGATGAAGACAGTGTAACCGCTCGCTTCAATGATCGTTCCATTGACAGAGCCCTGAAAGTACAGGTAGTGCTGCTGCCTCGTATTTCTAACTTTACCGATTTCAATCCCCTGGAGCTGTATGATGATGTTGACCTGACCTATATCCGTGAACCTCATGAACTTAACTCGCCGGACCTGCTGATACTGCCCGGGTCAAAGAATACTATTGAAGATTTAGTCCACCTGCGTAACAGCGGCTGGGAAGAAGCACTGAATTGCCATGTAGGAAGGGGTAGTTTGCTCGTCGGTATCTGCGGTGGCTTTCAAATGCTGGGTCAAAGAATACTCGATCCCCGGGGAGTAGAAAGTAATATCCCGGAAGTGTCCGGTTTCGGCTTTCTATCCATGGAAACGGCTATGGAGGCTGAAAAATCGACAAGACAGGTTGAAGCGGTCTGGCGTTACAACGACGAAGGTTATTTTTCTGCAATGGGTGAAGAGGAGCACCTGGCAGGTTATGAAATTCATATGGGGTGTACAGATTATCGTTCAGTCAGACATCCGGTTTATGTTAGCACAACAGACCGGTGGGAAGGGGCGGTTAGCGAGGAGGGCAATGTTTTCGGTACCTATATACACGGCATTTTCGATAATTTTAACTGGACCAATAACCTGCTTAACAGTCTGCGGCGCAGGCGGGGGCTGTCTGAAAAAAGAACCACCCTGCCTAAAACATACCAGGACTACAAAGAAAAAGAATATGATCGCCTGGCCGATACTGTTCGTGAAAATCTTGATATGGATCAGGTTTACCGCATTATTGAGCAGGGCGGATAAATAATCGGGAGACAGGAGAAAGCTGTAAACAGGCAGCATCTGGAAAATATCAAGAGCTCTCAAATAATATATATGCAGGCCATAGTAATTTATACTGATTAAAAGAGTGAAAGGAGACTGGAAAAATGAGTGATGAAAAGAAAATGGAAAAGGAATTGCAAAATGTGATCGGAGCGGTAAAACCTCTTGATCAGAAAGCGATGAAAAAAGCCCGGGAGCGGATGGATATTCTGACCAAGCCTCAGGGCAGCCTGGGAAGGATGGAAGATCTCGCGGTTCAGCTTGCTGGTATACACGGTGATTTCTTTCCCTGTGGGGCTAAAAAAAGAGTGGTTGTGATGGCTGCCGATCACGGAGTGACCGAGGAGGGCATAAGCGCTTATCCATCTGAAGTGACCGCCCAGATGGTGGCAAACTTTACGGGCGGTGGAGCGGCAATTAACGTTTTAGGTCGGCAGAATGAGGTAGAAGTTGTTGTAGCCGATGTTGGTGTTAAGGTGGATACCGATTTACCTGAAGTTAAACGTATCCGAATAAAAGCCGGTACCGATAACTTTCGCCGCGGCCCGGCAATGAGCCGTTCCGAGGCGCTTCAGGCTATTGCTGCCGGGATAGAGTGTGCTGAAGAAGCGGCAAAACAGGGAGTTAAGGTTTTAGCCACAGGGGAAATGGGCATTGGCAATACAACGGCCAGCAGCGCAGTAATGGCAGCTTTGACCGGTTATGAAGTTTCGCTTGTTGTCGGCAGGGGGACAGGAATAGACGATGAAAAACTGCTCTACAAGCAGGAAGTGGTTTCAAAAGCGCTCGAATTGCACCAGCCTGATCCATCTGATCCGCTTGAAGCGCTGAGCATGGTCGGCGGACTGGAGATTGCCGCTCTTACCGGATTAATTCTTGGGGCAGCCCGGTTTGGCATCCCAATTGTTATTGATGGTTTTATTTCAAGTACGGCGGCCCTGGCTGCTGTTAAGCTTTGCCCCAACGCCTGGCATTACCTTCTGCCCTCTCATCTGTCAGCCGAGTCTGGCCATACCCTCTTGATGGACTACCTCGATTTAAAACCGTATATTAATATGGGCATGAGACTCGGCGAAGGAACCGGTGCCGTCCTGGGTATGAATCTGCTCGAAGCAGCAGTAAGGGTTACCCTGGAAATGGCCACTTTTGAAGATGCCAATGTCAGCAATAAAGAAGAAGATAATATCGGTTCTAAACCGAAAGGAGCACAGTAAATAATGGAGCTTTACCTGGTCCGTCATGGTGAAACTGAATCGAATAAAGAGAAACGCTACCAGGGCTGGACAGAATCACCGCTTTCAAAAAAAGGAATAGCCCAGGCCGAAAAAGCAGGGTTTTTCCTGGGCGGCCAAAAAATTGAAGGGCTTTACTGCAGCGATCTGCAGAGAGCAGTTAACACGGCTCGGGTGATCGGCGCCCTGAGCGGTTTAAAGCCGGAAGTTACAGATCTCCTACGGGAGATTAACTTCGGGCAATGGGAAGGTCTGACCTATGACGAGATAGAAGATGGCTGGGGTAGCTCGATCAGGCTCTGGCTGGACGATCCTTTCAACAAGGCTGCCCCCGGTGGAGAAACGCTCGGCCAGGTGTGCGAGAGAATGAAGAATTTCCTCGGTCGGCTGTCCGATCAGTTTTCAGATGGGCAGCGTATTGTTGCCGTTAGTCATGGCGGTTCAATACGCGCTNTGCTATATCACGTCCTCGATCTTGACAAAAAAAGTTTTTGGGATATAAAGATTGATAATGCATCAGTAAGCTTGATTCGCAAGGAAGGCAGATATTTTAAAGTAGTTTACTGTAATCGCACCGACCATCTCTATGCGGGAACCTTTGAGGAGAGAAGCCTATAATGGAACTTAACAGTTCAGCTGGTGATAGAGTATTCGTTGCATGGAGTGGAGGGAAAGATTCCTACCTTTCCCTGCTTCAGGCTAAAGACCAGGGTTTAAATATTGTATGCCTGCTTAGTTTTATCAGTGCTGATGGTGAGAGCCGCTCACATGGTTTAAAGACAGAGATGCTGGAGCAGCAGGCTGAACTGCTCGGTATTCCGTTGGAGACAGAAGAGGTAACCTGGAAAACCTATGAAGATGGGTTTGAAAGGGCAGTGAACCGTATAAAACTAGAGCGCGATGTGCAAGGCGGCGTTTTTGGCGATATCAATTTGGATGAACACCGTGAATGGGTCATTAAAATGTGTAAGCGTTGTGATATTGACCATAACCTGCCCCTCTGGCACCGGGAAGAGCGAAAAGTAACCGAAGATCTGCTTGCGAAGGGGGGCGAAGCTGTGGTAGTGGCCATTCGCAGCGATCTGGTTGAAAACAGCTGGCTGGGTAGAATTATCGATCGGGATTTTATCGATTACTGTGTCAGTAAAGGTATCTCTCCCTGTGGCGAAGGCGGGGAAACGCACACCCTGGTTGTTAATGGTCCGCTGTTTAGAAATCCCCTGCAGTACAGGCCGGGCGAAGTGAAGAACAGGGAGAATCGAGCTATCCTGGAGGTTTATAATGAAACCGGTAAGGCTAAACAATAATACCGGCAGGATTTGTTCTCTTATTTGGAGAAAAACTTAACCAGACGGAATGTAATTTCCGAATCGCCAACTTTAGACTGGAGGCATCGACATGCCGGGAAAAGAAAGAAAAGTTAAAGAATGCCCATATTGTGCCGAGGAAATACTGGTCGGCGCTATTAAGTGCAAACATTGCAAATCAGATCTTGCGGAGCATCCTCCACAGCCCACGCCGCCTTCACCTTTAACAGGTACTGAAGAGGGGCCATCTAGGCCTGAATCTTCTGAAATACCTGAAACCCCTACTCCGCCAACTCCGGTCAGCAAAGGACAGGGGCCACCGCCTACCCCACCACTGGGTATTGATCAGGGAGCTCCTAAAACTGACCGGGAAGCTTCTCCTCCGGGTTCAGTTCCGGTAGCAGGTGGCGGCTATGAATATCCCCGGGCGGGGATCGGTTTGCGTATTCTTGCTTACATTATCGATAGTATCATTGCCGGTTTACCCCTGATGTTTCTTGTTCCGCTGGCTGTTGTTCCTTTTATCGCCTATGTGCGTTTTCAGGAACAGGTTGGAGGCCCCTACATGGAAGGGCCGGGGATCGGGATGGTCATTTTCATGATCATTGCTGTATTAATCGGTGGTTTATGGAGTCTTTTTTACTACCTGCTGCGCGATGGTTTTGGCAGGGGGCAGAGCTGGGGTAAAAAGATCTGCGGCCTGATGGTGGTAAACCTTGACGACAATCGCCCTTGTGACAAGGGCAAGTCTTTTTTGCGCAACATTGTTTTGTGGCTTTTAAACGCTTTGGCCGGCCTGAGCATTGTCGAGTTAATTTTAATTATAGTTCACGACAAAGGGTATCGCCTGGGAGATATGCTGGCCAGGACACAGGTCATCGAAGTTGATCTTTACAAAGGGTAAGTCAATGAATATGTAAAGTAAACATTGAATGATATGCATGGCTATATTTAAGATAGCAGGTTTAAGGCAGCAGTTCCAGGGCCTTCAGGTAATAATAGATGTGCAGCCCAATATTTAACTGCAGGGCATCATTGGGATAAATCGGATTAAAACCGGTTAAATTTTCTATCTGGTCCAGCCTGTACTTCATGGTGTGACGGTGGATATATAAAACTTCCGAAGCTTTTTTAGTGCTGCAGTACTGCAGGTATATTTTTAGAGTTTCCAGCAACGAGCCACTGGATTTATTGTCATATTCCACCAGTGGTGCGGCTGTTTCATTATAAATACTTTTTAACATCTCCATGTTTTCCGAATCCATAATCAGGCGATAGAGATTCATCGACCGCAGAGAGACTATATTAGTATAATCGAGGAGTTCCAGGTGGGCAGCCTGGCTGGCTTTTCTTGCTTCCTCCAGGGCTTGTTTAATCATGCCAAAATTATCGTGAATACTGCTCATTCCAATACGAATTGTACATTCCGGCAAAAGGCGCTTTAGCTTTTCAAGGAGGTGTTCAGCAATCTGTGTATCTGCTGTGGTGCCCTGATCTTTTAATTCTTCAGATTGAATCAGCAGGGTTAGAAATTCTTCAGATTGTCCAATCAGAAATGGAGTTTGGAGCTGTCTGAGCGTTTGTGCTGCTGTGTGTTCTGATAGGTTTAATATCTCCTCGATTTCTTCCCCGCCCAAATCAAGATTTTTACCCTCAACATCACAGACATATAAAGTTATAACTACAACAGGTTCTTTTGGTTTTAAATTATGCCTGCTCATCTGGATTGTCAGGCCTTCATAGTTTCCATTTTTTATCAGTTTTTGCCAGAGATTTTTCATATCAGTGATCTGTGCTTCTAGCCTGCTGCCGGCTGAAACGTCGTCTGTTTTTTTGTTGTCAACTATTTCGTTTTGCAACAGTTTCTTAAAAAGGGCCCGGGTAAGATTTTTAAAGCTGGCTTCGGGGGGTATTTCAATTAAAGGAATACTGTAGTTTTCTGCAAACCTGGTAAAAGATGAGGGTATTTCTTGTAAATAATGCCCGGTTTGAATAGCCATGGCGGCAAGCTTTCTGGAAGCGAAAAGTTCGACCATGTCGCGCTGTTTAACCCTGCTTTCAGCATTAAAGCCATGAGCGGTGGTAATTAAAAACTCTCCAGGTTCGATATGGCTCAGGTCATCTAAGATTTCCAGAATATTAACCCAGCGTATCTCGTTTTGCAAACCGGCCTTGCCGGTAAGCAGGCGACAGTTACGAAATACTTCTATTTCCAGAGCTTCAGCAACAGTAAGGGTCACTTTATAATCACCATCCTGCCAGTTTTATTTCGCCATATTATCTAAACTTCCTGCCGTTTATACATTATGTATAGTTTTTATTTAAAAACTCTAGCCTCCAAAGCGAATGTGGCTTATATCATATTTTAGTAAGCTAATAGTGATTCTACTGCTGAGCGAAAAACTGCGGCTATTAATGCTATATCAGACACAACAATACGACAAGAACAAAGCTCACACTCAGTATAGCTGCAACTTTTCGATCGCAGTAGGATCATTTTTGTAATTAAACCGGCGGTGTTATATTTAATGGTTAACCTTTTTAAGCTGCTGCGGGATAGAGATTTTCGGGCCATCGCCATCGTTGGAATGACAAAAAATGTAGGTAAGACTGTAACGTTTAATTATCTTGTAACAGAATTTGAAAGAGCAGGACATACTTTAGGGCTGGTTTCTGCGGGGTATGACGGAGAGCGTTTTGACAGGCTTACTTTAAAAGATAAACCGCGGATTTATGCTCCGCAGGGTGCCTATGCAGCGACTGCCAGGGCTTGTTTTGATGCTGCCGAAGCAGAACTGGAAATGATCGAAGAAAGCAGCTTGTCAACTCCCCTCGGACCAGTCTGTCTGGCTTTTGTAAAAAAAAGCGGTTTAATCGAACTGGCAGGCCCGGGTAGTGTCAGTGGTCTAAGGTTACTATTAAATAAAATGTTTGCCCTGGGAGCGGAATATGGACTTGTTGATGGGGCAATCAACAGGATTGCTTCCGCCTCACCACAGGTTACTGAAGGGACTGTTCTGGCGACCGGAGCATCTCTTGGCCCAACAATGGACGATGTAATCAGGAAAACGGTTTATCGCCGTAATCTTATGGAAACTCCACCTGTTGGTGAAGAGCTGCTCTTAAAATCAGCCCATGAAGGTCTATCCAGGGGTAGCGCAGCTGTTTTAAACCGTGCAGTAAATAAATACCTGGTTGATCCGGTGGATGCAGCTATTCCGCTTCTTGCCGGTAAGCTTGCCGTTGACAGGTGCCGTGAGGAATCGGCAGCCCTGGTTTTTGGAGGGGCCCTTGTCGACAGTATTATTAATGATGTAATGGCGTTAGGCCTTGTCCCACCGGCAGTAATCGTTGAAGATGCAACAAGAATATTTTTAACCCAGGATATTTACAACCGTTACATAAACCAGGGGGGCAAACTAATGGTATTAAATAAGCTTAACCTGGTGGCGGTTACTTTAAACCCCACTGATCCGGACGGGCGAGATTATGACCCGAAGATGTTTTTAGATCAAATGACCGAGGCCTTGAGCCCATGTCCTGTTTTTGATCTAATCTACGAGGCTGATTAATTAATTAACGAGAGGATTGAGAACCTGGTGCAAAACAAATTAAATCTTGATCAGGTGAAAGTAGATTTTGCCAGAGATACTGCCGGAAAAATTGCTGAGAATCTGCATTCCTGGATCGGCGATTATACAACGACAACCATTGAGCGTGCTGCGGCAAGGCTTCTTGGCATTGACGGTGTTGATAAAGGGGGCATCCCCCTGGCCAATGTAATGGTCGATAAACTTCTCGAAGCAGATATGCTTGATCAAGGACTGGTGCCCTGGTTGGCAAAGGCAGTAGCTTCACGGGAAGAGTCACCACAGGATATTGCTGAAGCCCTGGTTGAAGGAAAATTAGAAGTGTCTTCTGTACCCGATATCCCATCTGAAAAATGGCGTGAAATCGCTGAAACTCTTGCCGAAGGAGCAGCTTCAAAAATCAGGGCGACAAGGGAAAAAAGGGAGCAGATTAAAAAGAAAGCAGCTCCGCCTAACAAGCCTCTTCTTTATGTAATCGTGGCTACGGGCAATGTGTACGAAGATGCTCTGCAGGCCAAAGCTGCGGCTCTGCAGGGGGCAGATATCGTAGCCGTAATCAGGCATACCGGTCAAAGCCTGCTGGATTATGTCCCTTATGGTCCAACCAGTGAAGGCTTCGGCGGCACTTATGCCACCCAGGAAAACTTTCGCATTGTACGCCGGGCTTTGGATGAAGCAGGCGAAGAAACCGGCCGCTATATACAGCTTGTAAATTATGCTTCAGGGCTTTGCATGCCGGAAATATCTGTGATGGGCGCCATTGAGCGACTCGATATGATGCTAAATGATGCCATGTACGGCATACTGTTCCGTGATATCAACATGAAACGCACTTTTATAGATCAGCATTTTTCACGCATGATCAATGCCTATGCGGGGATTATTATAAATACAGGAGAAGATAATTACCTCACTACTGCTGATGCTTATGAGCAGGGTCATACCGTGTTAGCCTCCCAGTTTATAAATGAGCAGCTGGGTCTGCGCTCCGGATTGAAAGAAGAACAGCTGGGTTTGGGGCATGCTTTTGAAATTGATCCGGCGAGGGAAGACGGGCTTTTAATGGAAATTGCCCAGGCGCAGCTGTGCCGTGAACTTTTTCCCAATTCTCCATTAAAATATATGCCCCCGACCAAGCATGTCACAGGAGACATATTCAAAACTTACCTTGTAAATGGCATGTTCAACCTGGTATCTGTCCTCACTGGACAGGAGATTCAGCTTCTAGGCATGCTCACCGAGGCTATTCACACTCCCTTCATCAGCGATCGCTATCTGAGCATTGCCAATGGCCAGTATATCTTCAATAATGCACGAAATATTGGTGAAGAACTTTTCTTTAAAGACGGCGGGCGCATTCAGTCTCGTGCTGACAAATTGCTAAATGATGCCTGTGCAATGCTTAAAGAAATTGAAAAAATCGGGCTCGAAGCAGCAATGGAAAAAGGTTTCTTTGCCGATATCAAGCGTAGCTCAGAGGGTGGAAAAGGCAGCAGCGGAGTCATAAAAAAACATGAACAATATTACAATCCGTTTATTGATATTTTTATGAATAATTCAGTAACGGTAGGAGAGGGGCTTTCCTGAGATGGAAGTAAACCTGAGCAAGATTAAGGCGTACGGTGATACTTTAAATGACGGAGCGGTGCAGCTTAGCTTTACACTGCCTGTTCCGGCAGGTGATGAAGCCAAAGAAGCAGCCCGCCAGCTTGCTGTAAAGATGGGGTTTGAGGCTCCGGCTGTAACAGAAATGTCAGACTTAGGAGCGGGCTTTACATTCTTTGTGCTCTATGGAAAATGCTCACATACTGTTGATTATTCGGCGATAAAGATTCCAAAGCGGCAGCAGGAAATAATGAGTTTTGGTGAAGTAAACGAGCTGATCAAACAAGAGCTGGGGCGCAAAGTAGTTGTTGTGGCAGCCTGTACAGGAAGTGATGCGCATACCGTGGGAATTGATGCAATAATAAACATGAAGGGTTACCTGGGCGAATATGGCCTGGAGCGCTACCCTGAAATGGAAGCATATAACCTCGGCAGCCAGGTTCCCAATGCCGAACTGCTAGCTAAAGCGGTTGAATTGGGGGCCGATGCTGTGCTGGTCTCCCAGGTAGTGACCCAAAAAAACATCCACCTGGAAAACTTAACCGAGCTGGTTGAGCTGGCTGAAGCGGAAGGTCTGCGGGACAAGATTCTTTTAATTTGTGGCGGACCGCGGATCTCGCATGAATTGGCTATTGAACTTGGCTACGATGCCGGGTTTGGTTCCGGAACGATGCCTAACCATGTAGCCTCGTATATAGCCGCCGAACTGATCAGGCGTGGAAAGAAAGATAAATAAAACATGCAGGAAATTAACATTTTTATTGCTGACTAGTATGGGAGATATTTAAATGTCTGTGAAGTACAAAACAAGATAGAAAAAGATAGATTCATCGGTTCTGATGGAGTCTGGTCAGGATCATATAGAATTGAGGAGGAGGGTTTAAAATGGCTGTGGACCAAAAAGCATTTGAAAAAGCGTCAACTCTCATTAAAGAAGAAGATATGGTTAAGCTTCTGCGTGAGCTCGTCAGTATTAAAAGTCCTTTTTTTGAAGAAGCAGAAATAATAGATTACCTGCGCGGCCGTTTGTCTTATTATAACCGCCTGGAGGCAAAGATTCACCGCTACGAAGAACCAAAAATTACCGGTTTTAAAGGTGAAAATTTAATTGTGCGCTTGCAAGGGACAGGTGGGGGCCCCAACCTGCTCATTAACGGACATGTTGACACGGTTCCTCTTTGCGATGGTTGGACAGTTGATCCCTACGAAGGTGTTGTTAAGGATGGCAAACTTTACGGTCTCGGGGCACTCGATATGAAAGCGGGAATTGTATCTTCCGTTTTTCTGTTGGAGGCCCTGGTGGAAGCGGGTATCGAACTTAAAGGCGATATAGTATTTACTGCGGTCAGTGATGAAGAGGGCCCATACGGGTTAGGTACTCACTTTACAATTATGGATGGTATTACTGACGGCTGTGACATGTGTATTATACCGGAACCTTCAGGGCCTTTTGCCCCCGGAAGTGAAAAGTTTCCCTGCGTAGCCCTGGGCAGTCGTGGAACCGCTGTATATTATGTTAAAGTAAAAGGCAAGTCAGCCCACGGTGCAACCCCTGAAAAAGGTATTAACGCCGTGGAAGATGCTGCCCGTATCATTAATGCTGTCAGCGACAACCTTGACCTGGGCGAACATCCCCTGCTTGGCAAGGGCACAATGTGTATCACTAACCTTAAAGGCGGGGAAAAGTATTTACTGGTGCCTGAGGAGGCCAGCTTTACTATTTACCGTCACACCGTGGAAGGAGATGCCGATCAGGCCCTGCGCGAAGTGACAGAGATCGTCGACAGCCTGGATTTGGAGAGTGAAGTGGATATTAAACTGCGTGATCTGCCGCACCCGGATGCCTACTTTTTGCCATGGACTATTAAAGAGGATACTCCTCTGGTGCAATCTCTTAAGCAGGGCAGCAGGGATCTACTGGGCAAGGAAATGCAGACTACCTATTTCCGCTCAGAATCGGATGCTAACCATATCGCTCCCAGGTTGAAGATTCCCACGGTACTATTCGGTGCCGATGGGGCTAATTTCCATGCCGCCGATGAGTATGTAGAAATAGATACCATGGTTGATAGCACACGCATCATGCTCTATACAGTAATGGATCTTTTATCCTGATAACAGGTTGTTTGTTGCAGCATATGTATTTGTTTAAAATGATCTGTTAGAATATAATCTAATTTAATTAAACCAGCAAACATGGGGACACGTTTTACAACGTGTCCCCATGCTATTAGAACTAATATGGTATTTATATAGCGGCAAAACTTGCCTTGCCGTTTTTACTGGAAGAATGAATCAATATCTTCTTCCGGTTTATGCTGGGTAAGCAGTGATACCACTACCAGCAGTGTAAATGAAACGATCCAGCCGGGGTAAGAAGCGGCAAAGCCGAAGGGATTTCCTAAGATAACCCAGATTACCGCAATTCCACCACCGCCGAAGATGCTGACCAGGGCCCCTGTTGCAGTTGCCCGTTTCCAGAACAGCAGGCCGAGGAATGGGAAGAAAATACCTGCTGCGCCGAATGTATAGGCGTAAAGGATAGCGTCTATTACAGTTGGCACCTGGTAAGCGAAAAGAATGGCCAGGACACCCAGGACTAAAGTGGCCACCCTCGCTACAATGGTCCTTTCACGGTCTGTAGCGTCCGGTTTAATTCTCTTCTGGTAGATATCACGGGTAACAACGGCCACAGGACCCATCAGGCAGGAGTCAGCCGTGGACATTACCGCGGCTACGTATGCGGCCAGGACGATACCACCAATACCGATCGGCAGCAGAGTCATCATCATCATTGGCAGGGCCAGTTCAGGATCGGCCAGGCCGGGCATGGTTACCCGGGCATACATACCGATGAGAGTGGATCCGATGGCAAAAATGGGAAATTCTATCGGAACACCGGTTAAGAAGATACCGGCCTTGGCTGTTTTTTCATCCTTGGCAGCAATAACGCGCTGCAGGGTAGCAATTGAAATAAACCATACCGGGAATATGGACAGGAACCAGCCCAAACCGGTTACCCAGTCGATAGCAAAGAAGTCCATGTAGCCGGGTTGCTCGACAGCCATTGCCGCGGTCATTCCGGCCCAGCCGCCTACAGCGACCCAGCCAATGGGGACCATTAATAAAATCATCCCGACAAAGAGAATGACCATCTGGAAAACGTCGGTATAAATAACAGCTTTCAGGCCACCCATAACCGCGTAAGCCAGGATTACCACACCGGCCAGCAGCAGGGCAGTTTCTAAATCCAGGCCGGTGGTGCCCATGACCAGCCTGCTGCCGGCCATGATCTGTCCACCGACAAAGGCAAACCAGGAAAGACCGATTACAATGGCGGCAATCAAGCCGGTTGCAGGATCGAACCTTTGCTCGAAAATGTCGCCGGTAGTATATCCCTGGATCTTATCTACCACCCGCTTTATTTTAGGGACCATAAATATGGCGGCCAGGACAGCGCTTAAAGCGGAAACGGTAATTAACCAGTGGCCGGCAATACCCATGGTAAAGCCCAGACCGCCCATGGCGATAGTAAATCCGCCGCCTAAGTCGGTGGCCGAAGCCGAGGCGGTAGTCCGGAACAGGCCCATATCGCGGTCTGATGCCAGGAAAGACTCTGTCTCTCCTTTTTCTTTCTTGCTTCTCATGATATAAAAACCGATAGATAAGAGGACGATTAAGTAAATAATCATCATGACAACATCAAGTGTTTGCAGTTGCGATTCCATCAAATAAAACCTCCTTTTTTGATTAGTTAAGCTCACCGGAAAAGTATGTGCGACTTAACAATTACATAGAACACCCCCCTGGAAAAGCTTACAGTGTAGTTATTTGGCAATAAACAGGCAACTCTAATTATCTATATTATAAAAAGATTGTTAAAATCCTTTATACACGGTGTATAAACTTCTTTCTGTATATTGGTGTCTACCGTCTAGAACTGCACTTTTTTCTATTTCACATTAAAAAAGCGGGTGGTATTCTTTCGCCGTACTGCAAATTACATGTTATAATCGTTAAAGCAACGCAGCAGTATAATAGAAATTCGGCAATGTGGGGTGTAAATAAATTGCTGACAGTTGACAGGCCGCTGCTGGAAAAGCTATTTTACCGCCTGGTAGCTACACCGGGTATAACCGGCACGGAAATGGAAAACAGGTCCACGGAAGCGGTAATTGAAAGTTTTAATGAAATGCAATACTTCCAGCAAAATCCCCGTTATTTACAAGTATTTCCCGTAAAAGGTGACATTTTTAATCGAAAGGTTGTCACTGCCCTGGTCAAGGGTAGCGGCAGCAGCAATAAAACGGTTGTTATGATCGGTCATACCGATGTAGTTGATGTTCAAAATTATGGCAAGAATAGCGAGCTGGCTTTTAAGCCGGAACTTTTAATGAAAGAGCTCGATCCCGATTCCCTGGATCAGGAAGCGAAGAAAGATTTTCTTTCCGGCGAATGGGTTTTTGGCCGGGGCGTGATGGATATGCGCTGCGGAGTTGCTGCAGCCATGGCATTGATTGAAGCGGCCTCGCACTGTTCAGAAGAACTTAATGGCAATCTGCTTTTTGTTGCCGTCCCTGATGAAGAAAACAATTCAGTGGGAATGATTTCGGCCACTGATAACCTTATTGAACTGGCCCGGGAATATGATCTTGATTATAGAGCCTGTATTGACGGTGAACCATTCTTCCCCCGCCATCCGGGCGATGATCAGAAATATGTATATGAAGGCACCCTGGGCAAGTTTGTCCTGATGGCTTACTGCACCGGTAAGGGAACTCATGGAGGGGACCCCCTGGCCGGTTTGAATGCCAACCTGATCATCTCCGAACTGACAAGGCGTATTGAACTTAACATGGACCTGGCCGATGCATTCGAAGGCGAGGTATTTTATCCGCCGACAAACCTAAAGCAGGCAGATACCAAGGAAGTTTATGATATAACCACACCGGAATCAGCTTATGCTTACTACAACTTTCTGACTGCAAATCAGTCTCCGGCGGTGTTTTTTAACAAGGTTCGCCACCTGGCCCGGGAGGCGCTTAAAACAGCCTTCGAAAAACAGCGCTCTGCAGCAAAAAAGTATATAGAAATATCCGGCAAAGAAGGTCTCTATCAAAACTGGGTTCCCAAAGTCCTTTCCTACAGCGAGCTGGTTAGCGAAGCGCGAAAAAGCAGGGATCAGTCTTTTAATACTCACATGGAAACCTGTCGGGAAAAGTGGCGAAAACAGCCGGAGCTGGATCAGCGTATTTTAGCCCTGGAAATAGTCCGGGAAGTAAACAGCTTATGTGCAGACCAGGGTCCGAAAATCATCTTGTTTTATGTGCCTTCATACTATCCACACGTTAAGCCATTTCAAGATACAGAAAAAGGTCAGCGGGCAGCAGAAGTAATCAGGGAAGTTTGTGAATATGCAAAAGATGAGTTTAATGAAAAAATCAGCGTTGAGAAATTTTTCCCCGGTCTTTGCGATCTAAGCTTTGTCAGCCTGCAGAATGCTGAAGATGTAACAGGCGAAATTGCGCCTAACATGCCCAACTGGGGTTTTACATTTTCTCTGCCGGTAGCGAATATGAAAAAGCTTGGTTTGCCGGTTATGAATATCGGGCCTTTTGGCAAGGATGCGCATAAAAACAGTGAACGACTGCACAAAGACTTTTCATTCCGCGTTTACCCGGCCCTGCTGGCTTATGCTATTGATCGTTTGCTTTCCGATTCATAGTTGTTCGTCAGGCGTTTATGCCTGTTTTATAATTACCGGACTGTTCTTAAAAAAACAGCTGTTTTAACAAGAAATATGCTACAAAGGAGATGGATTAATGTCTACACAGGAAAACGGTAACATTGTTAATGCAGGCCTTGCAGTTAAACAGGGCGATTGGATCTATCATATTAATCACTGTGTTGGTTGCAATATTTACAAGGTTCGCCATGATGGCAGTAAACGGGTAAAAATCAATGATGATGGTTCGGGGTTTTTAAATGTAGTTGGCGATTGGATCTATTATAACAATTGGGATGACGGTTACAAAATCTACAGGGTCCGCACCGACGGCACAGAAAGGGTTAAAGTAAATGACGACGGTTCAGGTTTTTTATATGTGACAGACGACTGGATTTACTACCAAAATGTTGATGATGACCATAAGATCTACAGGATACGCCATGACGGCAGCGATCGGGAAAAGATAAATGATGATGGAGCAGGATTCTTAAATGTAGGTGGCGACTGGATTTATTACCGTAACTGGGATGACGGCTACAAGATCTATAAGGTTCGCCGGGATGGCAGCGAACGGACAAAAGTAAACGATGATAGTTCAGGATTTATAAACACTGCAGGCGACTGGATATATTATCAAAATAAGGATGACGGCTATAAGATTTACAAGATTCGTACTGACGGCAGTGGACGGACAAAAGTAAATGACGACAGGTCATGGTTTTTAAATGTAGTTGGTGACTGGATCTATTATAACAATAAAAATGATGGCGATAAGATCTACAGGATTCGTACAGACGGCAGCGAGCGCGAAAAGATAAATGATGATAGCTCGGGATGCTTAAATTTGGCCGGTGATTGGATTTATTATCGTAAAAATGATACAACAGCAAAGCTTTTTAAGCTTCGCAATGATCCCAGCTCCAAGATCTTCAGGGTTCGTGTCGATGGCAGTGAGCAGCAGAGGGTAGAATAAAGAACGGGGTTTTATGAAGATTTAAAACAATTTAAGATTAACAAGAAAGCGGTACTGGCTGAAGGTGGAGTTTCCGGGTCTGGATCCCAGCCAGGTTGAAATAATATTGCAATAAGTGTATAATATTCAGTACAAAGAGTCAATCCTTTAGATGTATATTATTTATATTCGGATAATGCAATTCTTTAAAGCACAATAACCCCATTACTCTACAGTTGTTAGAGAACCCGTTTTAATAATAATGAGTTTACGCTTAAGAAACAGGGGTTTATTTTAATAAAAGTATACTTCTTTTAAGAGAAGGAGGGTTCTGTTCTTATGTTGAAAACAAAAAGTTTGCTCATCTTTGTTTTAGTCCTGGCTGCATTTCTGTTTATTTTCTCAGGGTGCGGAGATCCGGTAGACCCCTATGAACACATGGGTCCGGATGAGAAAGAAGAAATGGAGCAGGATGCTGAAGATGATGGTTATGGCAGTCTTGTCGACTTTACGGTTAAATTCTCTGTGTCTTAAAAGGATAGTTCTGCTTATTTGTTATTGTTCGAGAATATGATAATATAAATATTGCCCGGCCGCTTGTATATTTGGCAGGCCGGGCAATATTTATGTGAGGTCAATTATGAGCGAAAAAACTGTCGATAAAAAAATGGTTTTAGCAGACCTGTCGCTTTTTTTTGTTGCGATATTCTGGGGCTCAAATTTTGTAATCATGAAAGAAGCCCTGGAAATAATTGAACCATTTACTTACCTGGGATTACGCTTTATCCTCGCTGCCCTGCTGCTTGCGCCATTTTTCTGGAAAAGATTGGTTAAAGCCAGTTTTAGTGATTACATGGCCGGGGGGCTAATCGGGTTATTTCTTTTCGGTGGTTTTGCTTTCCAGACGGTAGGTCTGCTTTATACTACTCCGGCTAAGTCCGGTTTTATTACCGGCACTGCTGTGGTTATAGTTCCCTTTATGTATTTTTTTGTTACCAGGCGTTCACCTGGCTGGTGGGCTTTTCTCGGAGGCTTGCTGGCAGCAACGGGTTTGTACCTCATGTCGGTAGACAGGGTTACCGGTTTTAATCTTGGTGACGGCCTGACCCTGATCAGCGCTTTTTTATTTGCCGCCCATATTATTGCCATTGCTATCCATGTCAGGCGTCGCGATCCGATTGTTTTGGCTGTATCTCAAATTGCCTTTACCGGCCTGGCTTCCTTCGCGGTAGCACTTGTTTTCGAGCCTGCTGAAATCATGCTGCACCAGCCTGCATTGATCTGGGGTGCTATATTATATGCAGTTGTATTTTGCACCATAGGAGCTTTTGTCACTCAAACCATAGCGCAACGTTATACACCGCCAACCCATGCCGTTTTAATTCTTTCCCTGGAAGCGGTTTTCGCCGGATTGTTTTCATATCTTTTCTGGGATGAACTTTTTACTGTTCAGAAGCTAACTGGTGCTGCGCTAATTTTCGCCGGGATACTGGTTGCAGAGATGCGTCCGTTTATAGCGGCAAAGCTTGCTGGCAGGCGGGCAGCCCTGGTCAGAAAGGGTGTCCCGCCCCTGGAGTAAAGCCAGGACAGCTAAAAGCGTGATATAATTTGAACTCGAGGGAGGCAAAAAATTTGGAACGAAAAATAAAAGAATATGCTCTGGACATCGGTTTTGATGATGTTGGGTTTACTACCGCTGATCCTTTTCCCCAGCTTACGCAAGCCCTTGAACAAAGGAAGAACGGTTACAGCTGGGTCAGTGAAGGGTTACTGCAGCTGGCTCATATAGCTGATCCCCGTTTCGTACTGCCTTCAGCAAAGTCGGTTGTGGTTTTAATCTACGATTATTTCAAGCAGGCCTATCCGCCTGAACTTATTAACAGCATTGGGAAAGCCTACCAATCACGTCTTTACCCGGGGAAAAAACGCCTTTTCGGCAGCCGCCTGCGTTTGATCAAGGAATATTTACAGGAACAGGGAATGGAAGTAGGAGTAAGGCCGGCTATGCCCGAAAGACAGGCTGCTATCAGGGCGGGTGTCGGGACATTTGGCTGTAATACATTTGTTTATTCTCCGGGCAGGGGCAGTTATGTAGGTATTGTTGCCCTCGCTGTTAGTGGTGAGCTGGAACCACAGATGCAGCAAGCCTCTTCAAAATGTCCTGATGACTGCCGCCGCTGTATCGAGGCCTGCCCGACGGGAGCGCTTTATGAGCCCTTTAAGATGGATCCCCTGCGGTGTATTGCCTTTAACACATACGGGCCGGGTAACTTTCCGGGAGCTCCTGATGATATTCCCCGGGATATTCGTGAAAAAATGGGCTCCTGGATCTATGGTTGTGATCTCTGTCAGGATGCCTGTCCGAGAAATCAAAAAAGGCTGCAGCAGAAATTAGTTCCGGATGCTTTTCTAAAAGAGATGGCTCCGAAACTTGCTCCAACTGTTCTTTTAAACATGGATGATCGTTATTATCATGAAACGATTCAACCGGTTCTTTACGGTTACATGTGGGAAAAAAAGTTTATGCAGCGTAACGCCGCTATTGCCCTGGGTAACAGCGGGGATGAAACTGCAGTTCCACTTTTAGGAGAGGCGATTGAAGATCCACAGGAAATGGTCCGCGCTTATTCAGCCTGGGCACTGGGGCGTATCGGTAGGGCAGGGAGCAAAAAAATACTGGAAAGTGCCCTGTCCAGGGAGGTCTCCGGCCGGGTGGAGGAAGAGATCGTACTGGCCCTGGATAACTTCTAAGGCCAAACCGGTCCTGGAAATATAGAATAAATTATTTCGAAGATTACCGCTTTGCATATAAAGAAAGCGATAAAAGATAAAAAGGTGCATGACCGGAGTAATTCAGCCTCTACCTGTTGATATTGACAGCGAGAGCTACCGGGTATAAAATCTAAATAGAGATTAAGCAAATGCTTTAAAGCAGTCCTGCTGCTCATAGCTATTAGACATGAGGGAGCACCGGGGTTTAAGCCCGTGTGCTTTTTTTATTTGCTCTGAGGAGGTACAGCAAGAATGCATGTAACCGGGAGGATTAATAAAGTGGCTAAACAGTTGATTATTAACGGCGGTGGAATCAATGTTGAAGATATTATTCGGGTGGCAAGGCTGGGTCTTCCTGTTTCCATTTCTTCTGAAGCGCTGCAAAGTGTCGAACGATCCAGGGTGATGCTGGAGAAACTGGTTGATAATAATGCAGTCGTCTATGGGATAACCACCGGCTTTGGCCGCTTTAGCGATGTCAATATTTCAAGGGAAGATGCTATAGAATTGCAGAAAAACCTGATTGCCAGTCATGCTGCGGCAGTTGGTGAACCCCTGCCGGAAGAAGTTGTCCGGGCAGCACTTTTACTGAGGTTAAATGCCCTGGCCAGGGGCTACTCCGGGGTTCGTCCCTTGCTGGTTAAGCAGCTGGTTGATCTCTTAAATACGGGGATAACTCCTGTTATACCTGAACAGGGTTCTCTGGGTGCCAGCGGTGATTTAGCCCCGCTTTCACATTTGGCCCTTGTTTTGAGTGGGCAGGGAGAAGCTTTTTACAAGGGCAAGCGGATGTCGGGAGCGGAAGCTTTATCCGCTGCAGGTTTAGAGCCTTTAACCCTCCTTGAAAAAGAAGGTCTGGCCCTGATTAATGGCACGCAAATCATGACAGCAATTGGTTCTCTTGCTTACCATGATGCGGTTAATCTTCTTAAGGCAGCCCTGATTACCGCAGCCCTGACTCTAGAAGCCCAGCTTGCGGTGCCTGATGCGTTTGACCCCCTGATTGCTGAAGTGAGGCCCTACAGTGGTCATCAGCATACTGCGGCAGCTATTATCAGTCTGCTTGAAGGAAGTTCTTTAATTGGCAGTGATCGAAGAAAGGTTCAGGATGCTTACAGCCTGCGCTGTATTCCCCAGGTGCATGGTGCTACATTAAATGCCCTGGATTATGTTAAAAGCATTCTTGATGTTGAAATAAATTCCGTTAATGATAACCCGATGCTTTTTCCTGACGAAAACAAGGTTCTCTCAGGGGGCAATTTCCATGGTCAGCCTGTTGCCCAGGCAATGGATTTCCTGGCTATAGCCGTATCTGAGCTGGGCAGCATAGCAGAAAGACGTATTGAACGCCTTGTTAACCCTGCCTTAAGTGGTCTGCCGCCTTTCCTGGTTAAAGAAGGCGGGCTTAATTCAGGCCTGATGATTGCCCAGTACACTGCTGCTTCACTGGTTAGTGAAAACAAGGTATTCTGTCATCCGGCCAGTGTAGATTCGATCCCGTCTTCCGCAAACCAGGAAGATCATGTCAGCATGGGAACCACCGCAGCCCGTAAGGCTCGCAAAGTAGTTGATAATACTGCGCGAGTTATCGGTATTGAGCTGCTTGTCGCGGCCCAGGCCGTTGACTTCAGGGGTGCTGAAAATCTAGGTCGTGGAACTTCAGCAGCTTACAGGATGCTGCGCGAAGATATTGACTTCCTCGAAAAAGATCGGATTCTCTACCCGATTATTGAACAGGCAGTTGAGATGGTTACAAGCGGCCGTTTAGTCGAAGTAGTAGGAAAAGAAGTCAATCTTTGATGAGAAAGTGAGACCGCCATGTTCCGGCAGGTGCCAAATAAGCTGCTTAATGATAAAATATATAGACCTGATTGAGTGTGAGAAGGCGGGATTGTAATGGAGCAAATTGGAAAAACAGCAATCATGTATGCCCTTTCTGAAGGAGCCCTGGAAACTCAGTTTAAAAACAATGCAGAAAAAAATGGATTTAAAATGATCAAAGGCAAAGTAGGTTCCATGAGTACCGAAAAAATATTTGCTGCTGTTGAAACTGCGGCCCAGAGAGAGGGGTTAATCCGCAAAGATTATTACCGGGATACCCATGCCCTTTATCATGCTATTTTAGATGCTTTTGTCGGAATTTGCAGGGGGCAGTTAGGACTGGGTAATATGCTTCGTACAGTAGGTTTGATCTTTACCGTTGTAAGGGGTCCGCGGACCAGTGAACAACGGGAAGACGGTGAGTGGCTTGCCGTGGTGCTCTATGGTACAATCGGCGCTCCGGTCAAGGGGTATGAACACGAAACAATCGGTCTGGGTCTTAATCATTTGTAATAAGAAATTATATAAGTTTATTTAAGGTGGTATATGTTCGTAATAATCATCACTGGAGGTGTTTAAAATAGCCGCTTATCGTTCGAACTACCGACAGCAGTTATCGCCGCAATTAAAATGGTTCAGCACCGGACAGCTGGAAGAAATCCATAGCGCCACTGTTGATGTTCTCGAGCAGGCCGGGGTGCGGGTTGACCATGATGAGGCACTTAAGCTTCTAAAGGATGCCGGGTGCATCGTGAAGGATCGTGTAGCCAAAATTCCGGGATGGCTAATTGATGAAGCAATCAGGCTGGCTCCTTCGAAGATTAACATTTACGATCGTGAAGGCAAGCCGGCCATGAACCTGGAGGCAAATTACACTTATTACGGAGCAGGCTCCGACCTGCCTTTTCACCTCGATTTAGAAACAGGGCAGCGGAGGAATTCGCTTAAGCAGGATGTTATTAATGCAGCCAGGTTGATCGATAAGCTGCCCAACTTTGATTTTTCAATGAGCTATGCTATACCAACCGACGTTCCTGCTGCCAAAGGTGATCTGCACCAGTTCGCTGCCCAGGTGCTGCACTGTTCCAAGCCAATTATCTTTACCTCTTTTAACAGGGAAAACCTGAAAACTATCATTGATATGGCGACAGCAATCACCGGTTCGTATGAGAATTTGCGCGAACGCCCTTTTATCATATTATATGATGAGCCGATTTCACCGCTTATTCACACCAGTGATGGTATGGAAAAGATGCTGGCCTGTATTGAGTACGGTATTCCGGTAATCTATACTCCCGGAGTGGTTGCGGGCGGAACCTGTCCGGTGACTAAAGCCGGTACTATTGTTCAGATGAATGCGGAAAGCTTATCCGGCCTGGTTATTGCCCAGCTGAAGAAAAAAGGTTCACCGGTGATCATCGGCGGCGGAGCGACTCCGATGGAAATGAAAACTACTGCTACCCTGTACGGTTCACCCGATGCCGCCATGAATTACTGCGCCATGACCGAACTGGCCAAGTTTTACGGCCTGCCCAACTTTACCGAGGCCGGCTGCTCCAATGCACCGTTGCCCGATGCCCAGGCCGGAATGGAGGCTTCCATCGGCCTGCTTTTAAACCAATTGGCAGGGGCTAACCTGGTTCATGATGTAGGCTACCTGGATGGTGGCAAAACCGGTTCTTTGCCTTTCCTGGTTATGAATGATGATTTTATCAGCGCTGCTAAATATATCGGAGCAGGTACGGTGGTCAATAAAGATACAATCGGGACCGATACCATCGCAAAGGTTGGCCCTTCCGGCCATTATCTCGGTGAAGAACATACCATGAAGCACTTTCGCAGCGAAATCTGGTCACCAACAGTTTTTAACCGGACTATGTATCAAAACTGGGAACAGGAGGGCAGTAAGGATATTGTTGAGTTAGCCAGGGAGAAAGCAGGGTATATCCTTGAGAATGAAGCTGTTAATGCGCCTGCTCCGGGAACAGTTGAAAAAATTAACAAACTGCTTTAAAATTATATAGATATTGCAGTTTTAAAGGGCTGAGGTTAGGTAAAAGCGAATAATAGGTACTGCCTTTAAATTATTTTAGCTAATTATCCAAAAGGAGTTGATGTCAGGAAATCTAAAATAAATACTTGATTTTTGCCTGGTTTTAATAAGAGGGATTCAATTAAATATTCAAGGAGGAGTTTGTATTGTATAAAAAAATCATGCTTATAGCGATCCTGCTGCTGGCAGCGACTATGATCGTTGTCTCCTGCGCACCGGACGAAGACCTGGTTGTCGATGATCCGGTAGATGAGCCGGTGGTGGTCGATAATGTTCTGCGCAGCGCATACTATGCCCCGACCAACATGGATCCGGCTTTTTTGAGCACCGTAGCCGATGACCAGATTGGCCGCCAGTGGTCGGATTTCCTGGTGTATATTGACGAAGAAAACGATCCCGATGAAAGTCGCAGTGTGGCTGAAAGCTGGGAAGTTGATGAAACCGGGACTCTCTGGACCTTTAACCTGCGCCAGGGTGTTTTGTTCCATGACGGGAAAGAGATGACTTCCCGTGATGTCAAGTTTACCTTTGACCGCCTGCGTGATCCTGATATCGGGGCGGCAACAGTTGGTCTGTACTCTAATATAAATGAGATTAGTGCACCAGATGATTACACGGTAGTATTTGAACTGGAAAATCCCAACCCTGATTTCCTAAGGGATTTAGGTGACTACCATGCTTTGATTATGGATGCCGATAACGAAGATTTTGCTACCAACTTTAATGGGACAGGGCCTTTCATGATTGAGCGTTATGAACCGGAAGATCGTATTGTTTTTACCCGCAACCCCAATTACTGGATGACTGATGATCAAGGGAACCAGCTGCCCTATCTGGATGGAATTGAGATCATATTCTTAAGCGAATCTTCAGCTCAGGTTGAAGCCCTGCGCGGCGGGCAGATTGATTACCTTATTTACCTGCCGACTGAATTTGTAGCCATGCTGGAAGATGACCCCAATATTAATGTATTGCAGGCGCCTTCCAATACTGCTTACGTGCTGAGAATGCGCTCCGACCGGGCCCCGGCTGATGATGTCAGGGTGCGCCAGGCGCTGAAAGCGGGAACCAACCGCAGCGACATAATTGAAGGTGCTCTCGATGGTTACGGTTTCCCCGGACGTGATACACCGATTGGACCGGCTTACGAAGAATTTTATCTCGATGTTCCTGAACCGGAACGTGACGTGGAAAGAGCTAAGGAATTGCTCGCTGAAGCCGGCTATGAAGATGGACTGGAAATTACTATTCACACCCAGGAATCTTCACCCGTTCCAGCCATTGCCACAATCTGGCAGAACCAGATGGCTGACATTGGTGTAGATGTTGATATCCAGCTGGTGCCTTCAGATGTCTACTATGGCGCCGATGATATGTGGCTGGAAGTAGACTTTGGTATTACCGACTGGGGTTCACGTCCTTACCCGCAGCCCTATCTTGACCTGGCTTATGTTTGCGATGCCCAGTGGAACGAAAGCCACTGGTGTGATCCTGAGCTTGACGAGCTGGCTGCAGCGGCGGCAAAGGAAATGGATCCTGATGAGCGGGTCCGCCTTTACCATGAGATCCAGGAGATTTTCATTGAGCGCGGTCCGATCATTGTCTTTTTCGTTAACAACCTGTGGGGAGCCAGCGACCGCCTGCAGGGTCTTGAGCCGACCATGGGCCTTGGTACCGCGCTGGACCTGCGGACTGTTTATATTGAAGAGTAAGTCAGTTATTTGTTTGCCGGTTTAAAACGGAACATAGAAATAAGACCTGCCCCTGCGATGCCCGGGGGGACATGTCAGTTGAGAAAATTACTGCGGCGGTCGTTAATGCCCGCCGCAGTAATAAAAATATCTCCTGTAAGGAGGTAACCTATGGCATCACCAAAACCTTCATTTCTTGCAAATTTTTGGCGTCGGTTCAGGCGCTACCCCACTACGTACCTTGGCTTTGCAATTGTATTTATCTTTTTATTTATAGCCGCTTTTGGCCCTTTTATTGCCCCCTATACATTTACAGAACAGAACCTGGCAAATCGTCTTGAGCCTCCTTCTGATGAACATATTTTTGGGACAGACAACTTTGGCCGCGATATATACAGTCGGGTTTTGGTCGGCAGCCGTGATGTTCTAATAGTGGCCGGTTCCGGAACGGTACTGGCAGTATTTTTTGGCCTGCTCCTTGGCCTGTTTTCCGGCTACCGGGGCGGGTTGTTTGACGAGCTTATTATGAGAGCGATGGACGTTATCTTATCTATTCCCCCCTTGCTTCTAGCCATGGTGATTTTATTTTCCCTGGGACCATCGCGGGTTAACGTTATCCTGGTAGTAGGGTTTCTCTACATACCGATGGTAGCCAGGGTTGTGCGCAGCGTGGTGCTGGAACTGAAAACCCGCCAGTTTGTCGAGGCGGCACGCCTGCGGGGGGAAAGCAGTCTTTACGTCCTATACAAAGAAATTTTACCAAATGTTTTACCCCACCTGGCGGTTGAAGCTTCAATGCGTTTTTCATACTCAATTTTCCTTGTTGCCTCGCTTGGTTTCCTTGGTCTCGGCGTGCAGCCGCCTTCACCCGACTGGGGTCTGATGGTTGGCGAAGCCAGGAACTGGTTTTACCAGGCTCGCTGGATGCTATTATTCCCGGCCGGGGCTATTGCCATCCTGGTCGTGGGCGTCGGTTTTATGAGCGATGGTCTGCGTAGAATGCTGCTGCCGGGAGGTGTAAGCGATGTCGGATAATGGTGCAGTTTTAAATGTTGAAAACCTGACCGTGACCTATGACACAGAAAAGGGCCCTTTAAACACGGTTCGCAATGTATCGCTGAAGATTGGTCCGGGCGAGATATACGGACTGGTTGGCGAGTCCGGTTCCGGTAAAACCACCCTGGCCAGGGCAGTCATCGGTTACCTGCCACCGAACGGGCATGTTTCCAGCGGTGAAGTCAGCCTGGCAGGAATAGATCTGTTTTCTATGCCTAAAAAAGAGATGCGAAAAATCTGGGGTTCAAAGGTAACCATGGTCCACCAGGATCCCAATGCTTCAATTAATCCTTCCATGCTGATCGGCGACCAGATTGCCGAAACGGCCAGGATGCATCTTGATATTTCAAAGAAAGAAGCCAGAGACAGGGCTATCGAAATGTTAAACAAGGTGCGCATGCCGGATCCCCAGTCGGTGGCCAGGCGTTACGCCCACCAGCTAAGCGGAGGTATGCTGCAGCGGGTTTTAATCGCCACGGCCATGTCTACTAATCCGGAATTTATGATCATGGACGAGCCGACTACTGCCCTGGATGTTACTACAGAGGCAGTCATTTTGGACTTGATAAATGACTTGATGGAAGAATATAACACGGCTGTTTTGTTTATCACCCATAACCTGGGGGTTATTGCCAGGATCAGTGATCGGATCGGAGTGCTTTACGCCGGTGAAATTATGGAAGAAGGGGGGATTGAGGAAGTATTTACAAACAAGCTCCATCCCTATACCCGGGGGCTGCTTGGCTGTGTGCCCAGGGTTAATGCCAGTAAAAAAGATATAAGTTTAAGTGCAATCCCCGGGTTTATTCCGCGACCGGACCAGTTACCCGAGGGTTGTATTTTTGGGCCGCGCTGCGAGTTTGTGGAAGAGGCCTGCCGGGTTAAACAGCCTCCCCTGATCAGTGTGGACGGCAGCCATTTATCGGCCTGCCGCCGCTGGGACATATTAAGGGGCATGGCAGATGTCGAAGATATGATTCGGGAAGACACTGGTGAAGAAGAGCTGGGCGAGATTGTCCTCGAAGCCCGTAATATAAAAAAGTATTTTCCCTTTTCCGGAGGATTTGGCTCGCTTCTGAAGGGGAAAAA